>BNJV01001677.1_pt1 | contig 112630 bp, 167 predicted proteins | sample 8540591 | NCBI WGS metagenome assembly BNJV01 (sample SAMD00202457, study PRJDB9452) | human saliva metagenome | host: Homo sapiens
CCACAACATCCGTACTTTGTCCTCTACCAATAAATCTATTTCCATTTTCATCTTTCCAAAAATCAATTTTTAATTATTGTAATCATCTTTAATTTATTGAGAAACATGCAAAACTTCGTACACTTTTTGAATTTTTCTGTTCCTTTAGGAGCATCTTCAAAAATAATACTCCGTATATTTCCAATTTTTCAGGGTTATATATTAATGCTCTTCCAACAATTTTTATCATTTGATATAGAAAATTCCATTCTTTTCATTTTTTTCCATTGGTTTTTGTTTTTGTTCTCTATTTCTAATAAATATCTTGCTTTTAGAAAAGTTTTCATTAAACTCTTGCAACAATGGTATTCCAATATTTATAGTCTGCCAGCCAAAAAGAATTTAAAAATATTATCATAGAAACCATCAAATATGAATTTATTCATTCCTTTGTTATCTTTCCAAAAGTATAATGGCGAATATTCTTTATTTTCCTCAGAGATTAAATAGGCTTTAAAAAAATAAATCTTCAAATCCATCTGTTTTTAAAACCCATTTTTCTTGCACTCTTTTTCTAATATTATTCATATCAAAAATCATTTGGGAAGTTTTACTTTATACTGCATCATTATCATGTTTTTTTATTCTCCTGTATTTTTCACTTAATTACTATATAATCTATTTATCCCATTAATATAAGCCTTTTATACTAGCCTCCACAACATCCGTACTTTGTCCTCTACCAATAAATCTGTTTCCATTTTTTTCAATAATTACAACTACCTGTGCCTGTGCATCAGTATCTCCAGTTATTGCCTCCAGCTTGTACTCTTCCAAGACAAAAGTATCACTTACTGCTAAATTGACTGCATTGTAAGCAGCATCAACAGGTCCATCTCCAAGAGCTTCTTTAACTAGTTTTTTTCTCCATCCAGTTCAATTGTAACTGTGGCTTTTGGCTTTTTCCCTTCCTGTCTTGAAATTTCAAAGTGAGCCAGTTTTATTCTTCCTTCTATTTTTGCCGCTTCTCCAGCAACTAATGCGATAATGTCTTCATCTAAAACATATTTTTTCTTGTCTGCCAATTTTTTAAACTGTGCAAATAATTCTTCTACTCTGTCACTTCCAACATGATTAAATCCTAATGATTCTAATTTTTGTACAAAAGCGTGTTTTCCTGAATGTTTTCCAAGCACTAAACTGTCCGGATTTCTTCCAACAGATTCTGGGCTCATAATTTCGTAAGTTTCAGGATTTGCTAATACTCCATGTTGATGAATTCCTGATTCGTGTGCAAAGGCATTCGCTCCAACGATTGCTTTATTTGGCTGTGTTGAAACTCCTGTCAAAAGGCTTACTAATTTACTTGTTGGATAAATTTGCTTTGAATCAATGTTTGTGTAATATTCTTCAAACAAGTCTTTTCTCGTTTTCAAAATCATTGCAATCTCTTCAAGTGAAGTATTCCCAGCTCTTTCTCCCAGTCCATTAATTGTACACTCAATCTGAGTTGCTCCAGCCTGAATCGCTGCAACCGAATTTGCCACAGAAAGTCCCAAAGTCATCATGGCAATGGACAGAAATATCCACATTTTCGATTCCTTTAACATTTTTTTCTTCAAATAAGTTATAAGTTCAAACATTTCATTTGGAGTTCTATAACCTACAGTATCAGGCACATTAAGTGTAGTGGCTCCAGCTTTTATAGCCGTTTCATATACTTCCACCAAAAATTCCTTTTCAGTTCTAGTCGCATCTTCTGAAGAAAATTCAATATCGTCAATAAACGATTTTGCATAAGACACCATTTCTTTTTACTCTACCTAAAATCTGCTCTTTTGTCATTTTTAGTTTGTATTCCCTATGAATAGGAGAAGTTGCAATAAATGTATGTATTCTTGGTTTTTTCGCATTTTTCACTGCTTCTGCCGCTACTTCAATATCTTTTTTCACAGCTCTCGCCAAACTTGTAACTGTAGATTTCTCAATATTTTCAGCAATTAATTTAACTGATTCAAAATCTCCTGGTGATGCCACCGCAAATCCAGCTTCTATCACATCCACCCCAAGACTTTCAAGCTGTTTTGCAATTCTCAATTTTTCCTGTGTATTAAGATTGACACGTGGTGTCTGTTCTCCATCTCTTAACGTTGTATCAAATATTTTAATATGTTTTTTCATTGTCTCCTCCTTATTAGGTAATACTTTTCATTTTATTTTTATTTTATAGAATAAATTGCTGCCTGCTCTGCATGAATAATCGCTGTATCAAATAATGGAACATCAGTATCCGCATTTTTTATAAGAAGCCCTATTTCAGTACATCCTAATATTATACCTTCTGCTCCTTTATTTCTTAGCTTTATCAACAATTTCTAAAAATTTCTTTTTTTGAATCAGAATTTATAGTTCCAAGACAAAGTTCGTCATATATTACTTCATTTATAATTTCTATATCATTCTTATCAGGTATTATAACATTTATACCCTTTTTCAATAAGTTTTTGATTTGTAAAAAAATCCTGTTCCATCGTATATTTTTGTCCCAAGCAATGCTATATTTTTTTAATCCTTTTTCTAATATTTTTCTCTGCTGTCATTTCAGCAATATGCAATATTGAATTGAGATTTTTTTCTTTTAATCTGATTAACGACCTTATGCATTGTATTTGTGCAAATAACTATAAAGTCTGCTCCTGCTTTTTCAAGATTATTAGCAGCCTCTCCCAAGATTTCTCCACTTTTTTGCCCAATTGCCGTTTGCCTGACATTCTTCTATTTCCTGGAAATCCACACTATACAGTACACATTTAGCAGAATGAAGTCCTCCTAATTTTTCTTTAATAACTTCATTTATTATTTTATAATAGGTTACTGTGCTTTCCCAGCTCATTCCTCCTATTAGTCCTATTGTTTTCAAATTCATCTTCCTCTCAAAAATAAAGATTCTCTATTCTTTCACAGCCTCAAATCTCAATCTAATATAATCTGCCAGAATTTGTCCATTCTCATTTTTTTCAAGTTCATTTTCTAATTTTTTTCTGTTATTTCATCTATCAATTTTTTCGTGTAATTCAACAGGAATATTCACAAGAATAGGTGCTGAAAAAGTTTGAAGCCATCCTTTTATTCCAGTTGGAAGCAAAGTCGGACGGCAAAAAGTTATCATTCTTTTTGACTTTTAATCCATATTTTCTCAAGTAATTTCGTTTTTTTCTTCTGGAGTTGGAAAAACCAGCATTTTTTTAGCTTTCATGTTATATTTTTTTCTACAGTTTCAAAAATAGCATTTTTCTATTTTTTCCCACATTTCCCTTTACAGCCCGTCTCGGCTACAAAACGTCCACCTTTTTTAAGGCTCTAGATACTCCTTCCATTACTTTCTCCGGATTAGTCATCCAATGTAGCGCCGCATTGGAAAAAAATCGCATCAAACTCATTTTCAAACTTCATATTCTGTGCATCTCCCTGCACTGCCTCAACTCCAATTTTTTTCTTGTCGCCTCAACAAATTTCTGACTTCCATCAAGCCCCTAAAAACTTTGCACCCATATTTAGTAATTTTTCTTAGTCAATACTCCATCTCCACAACCTAAATCCAAGATATACTCATCTTTTTGAGGATTTAACCATTCAATCAGCTCTTCTCCGTAAACTGATACAAAACGTGCATTTTTTTCTCATATTTTTTTCCTTTTTCCCAATGCTGACTTACACTCATTTTCAGTATTTCCCTTCTGTACTTTTTTTATTTTTTTGAAATTATACTCTAATTTCTTTATTTTAATAGATATGTTTGATAATTTGATATTTTTTTGTTTTTGGCAAGGGACTTCACCCCCTGCTGAATGATATTCAATCTGAATAAATAATTATCATTTTTAACTTTGATTTTTTTTGAAAAATATTACATTTTTTTCTCCACGGCTCATCGCTACAACCCCTGTTTTTAGCAATTTCTAGTATTCCATAACTTTTCATCATTTCCACAAATCCACGTAATTTTTTTACATTTCCTGTAAGTTCTACCACAAGCGAGTTCGGTGCCACATCTAGTACTTTTCCACGATAAATATCCGCAATTTGAACGATTTGAGCTCTAGTTTGAGCGTCAGATTTTACTTTTATAAGCATAAGTTCACGTCTTATAACGCCTTCCGATGGGAAAATCTTTACTTTTACAACATCAACGATTTTATAAACTTGTTTTTGAATTTGATTTAATGCTTTGTCATCTCCATCTACAGTAAGCGTTAATCTTGCGTAACCTGGCTTATTTGTAACTCCAGCCGTCATTTTGTTCACTGAATATCCTCTTCTGTTAAAAAGGGACATTATTCTTGCTACAATTCCATTTGTATTTTTGGTAATTATCAATATTTCATGCTCTTTATTCATTTTCTAATACTCCTTTCTTACCTATCATTTGACTTACAGTTTTTCCTGCAGGTATCATTGGGAAAACATTTTTCTTCTTTTTTCAACAATACAGTCTATTATCGCACCTTCATCTGATAAAATTAAGTCTTTTAATCTATTTTTTTCAAGTCTTCTTTTTGTTTTCAATCTTTCAGATTTTTATTCCATAAGCTTCTGCAATTTTCACAAAATCAGGATTACATTCCAACTCAACAAAAAGAATATCTTCTATCCTTAAACAATTCTTGCCATTGTCTTACCATTCCCAAGAATGAATTGTTTATAAGAACTATTTTTACTGGCAAATTATATTGTCTAATCATCATTATTTCTTCCAGCGTCATTTGGAAACCGCCATCTCCAACAATTAGCACAACTTTTTTATCTTTTGCTCCAACTTGCGCTCCCATAGCCGCAGGCACTCCAAATCCCATTGTTCCAGCTCCACCAGATGTTACAATTGTATCAGGATTTTTAAAAGTTAAGTATTGTGCAGCCCACATTTGATGCTGTCCAACATCTGTTACAACTATTGCATCTCCATCAAGAATATCATTAACTGCCTTTAAAACTTCCTGTGGAAGCAATTTGTCTTCTCCAACATTTCTATGTGCCAATGGATATTCATTTTTTTCCACTCTTTCACTTTATCTGTCCATTCTGTATGTTTCTTAGGCTCAAGTTCCTTATTTATTTCAGCAAGCACATTTTTTAAATCCCCAACTATCGGCACATCAACTTTTTTATTCTTATCAATTTCAGCCGGGTCAATATCTATGTGTATTATTTTTGCATGTTCACAAAATTTACTCGGATTTCCAGCTATTCTGTCATCAAATCTTATTCCTGCCGCAATTACTAAATCCGCCTCATCTGTGGCAAAATTTGCCGGAACAGTTCCGTGCATTCCAAGCATTCCAAGTGACAAGTCATGATTTTTCAGGAAATCCTCCAAGCCCCAAAAGAGTTGTTGCAACAGGCATATCTGTTTTATTTACCAATTCCAGAAGTTCTTTTGAAGCTCCTGATTTTATAACTCCTGCCCCTGCAATAATTAACGGTTTTTTAGCTTTCTTTATCAATGATAAAGCTCTTTTTATCTGTACAGGATGTCCTACATAAGTCGGGTCATATCCTTCCAGTTTCACTTCTTTATCAAATAATCTGTTAAATTCTTCATAAGATATTTCCTGTTGTTGAATATCATTAGGAATATCTACTAATACAGGTCCTGGTCTTCCAGTAGAAGCTATGAAATAAGCCTCTTTTATTATTTTTGGAATGTCTTTTATGCTTTGCACAAGATAATTTACTTTTGTTATCGGCACTGTAATTCCTACAATGTCAGTTTCCTGAAAAGCATCCCTACCAAGCAAGTTGCTTCTTACCTGCCCAGTTATTGCCAACAATGGTATAGAATCCATATGCGCAGTCATAATTCCCGTAACCAAATTAGTTGCACCAGGCCCGGAAGTTGCAAGACAAACTCCCACTTTTCCAGAAACTCTCGCATATCCATCCGCCGCATGCACCGCTCCTTGCTCATGTCTTGCAAAATAATGTTTAATCTTGTCAAAGCTGTAAATTTCATCATAAATAGGTATTACCGCTCCACCAGGGATACCCAAATATATCAGTTACTCCTACTCTGTGCAAACATTCCAGTAATATTCTCGCACCATTTATCATTTCGCTACTCATCTTTCAACCACCTTTTCTTTTTAATTTTTATTTTTATTTTTTTATTCTATTTCCTGAGAGTTTAATCTTTCAATTACATACCCTTTTTTTCATTAAATTTTTTTCAATAATTCTCTTAATATGTTCTTCTCCATTTGTTTCAACAGTAACTTGAAGTTCTACATCGTGAAATCTGTTAAGATTTTTTTAAACTGATTATGTTCAAGTCTTATAACATTTGCATTTTTGTTCAGACAGAATTTGTGAAACTGCAACCAATTGTCCTGGCTTATCAGGCAAATTCACTGAAAATCTGAATATTCTTCCTCTTACAATAAGTCCCTTTATTTATCATAGAAGAAATAGTCAGCACATCAATATTCCCTCCACTCAAAATTGAAACAATTTTTTTGCCTTTTTTTCATTAATCTTTCTAAGTGCCGCAACCGACAAAACTCCTGCATTTTCGGCAACAATTTTTATGTTTTTCAACTAACAAAAGAAAAAGATTCCATAAGTTCATAATCTGAAATTGTAATTATATCGTCCACATAATTTTTTATATAATCAAAATTCAGTTCCCCAATTTTTCTAACTGCCGTCCCATCAGCAATCGTATTAGTTTCAGGCAGTTCTACAACTTCCCCATTTTTTAGAGCTGCAATTGCCGAAGCCGCTCCTTCTGGCTCTACACCAATTATTTTTATCACAGGATTTTTCAGTTTTGCTGCAAGTGCAATTCCCGAAATAAGCCCTCCGCCTCCAAGTGGCACAAGAATTATATCAGCATCAGGTAATTCTTCTAACACTTCAAGTGCAATCGTTCCCTGTCCTTCCACAACATCGTCATCATTAAACGGGTGAATAAACACATACCCTTCCTTTTCCTGCAATTCTCTCGCATAATTATAGGCATCATCATATTCTTCTCCCGCCAAAATAACCTCAGCTCCATACTGACGAGTCGCTTCCACTTTTATAAGCGGTGTATACTTAGGCATTACAATAACTGCCTTTAATTCCCAGTTTCTGAGCCGCAAAGAGCCACACCTTGAGCATGATTCCCTGCTGATGAAGCAATAACTCCCTTTCTCTTCTCCTCTTCCGTCAATTTTTGCAATCTTGTTATACGCTCCTCTAAGTTTAAATGAACCTGTTCTTTGTAAATTTTCAGGCTTAATATAAACATCATTTCCAGTTTCTTTCGAAAATACTGAACTGTGAATCAATTTAGTTTTAGTAATTACAGTATTTAATCTTTCTCTTGCTTCCATAAAATTATAAAGTTTATGCAATTTCTCCACCTTCTTCAAAAATTTTTTTATTTATTTTTAAATATCTATTTTTATATAATATTTTTTTATTTACATTTTTAATTTTTGTTTAACGTAAGGGCATCAATCGCCATGCCCTTATATCCCCTTTTTCTACGCAAAACTTTTCTTATAAAGAAAAGAGAAAACTCGCTTTTGAATTTCAACTATTTTAATAAAAAGTAACTGCATTTTCATTCAAAATATATTCCAAAAAGCTCAAACAGTTCTTTTTCCCTTTAACGAAATTTTGCTTATTCTTTTACTATTACAATTAGTAGAATTCAGTTAAAAATGTCGTGATTTTTTGAAATAAAAATTTATGTCTGAGCGAAGCGAGTTTAATTTTTATTTCTCAAAAATGCTTAGACAAAGTTTTCAGGGTTTGCAAAGGGATGACGACTGTTCCCCTTTGCTTCATAAAAAGAAAAAGACATAAAAATTACAGAAAAAAATACCCATTAACTATTTTTATTTAAATATTAGACATTTTTTATCTTTTCATTTAAAAACTCTATTATTATATTTACAATTTCTGGCTGAAACCAGTATTCATCAGAATGTCCTGCCCCAGTTACTACATATCTTGTTGATTCTATTCCTTTTTCAATTAATGCCTTGTGAAGTTTTTTTCTGTATGGATTGGAGGGACTAAAGTGTCTGCATCTCCGTGCATCAATAGGAATGGTGGTGTTTTGTCAGAAATATACGATATTGGGTTTGTTACTTTTATATCATTTCTTACATCATTTAGCCAAAATTTCACTGATAATAATATTGCTCTGTAACCTTCATCAATATCATCTGGAATTTCAAAATCCACTTCTCCAAAGTCTGTTACTCCATAAATATCAATAACTGCCTTTATATCGCTATTTTCAGATAAATTTTCACCTTTGTCAAAATCTCTTGTTCCATTTGTCGCTCCAGCCATTGCTACAAGGTATCCACCAGCAGAATCACCCATTATAGCTATTCTTTCCTTATCTATACCATATTCATCAGCATTAGCCTTCAAGAATCTGATTGCCGCCTTTACATCTTCCACACTTTGCGGAAAAACTCCATCAGGAATAGTTCTATATTCCATACTTGCAACCACATAACCAGCCTTTACAATTTCAATTCTTTGCTGTAAATAATTTTCCTTGTAGCTATGTGCAAATGAACCACCTGTTACAAACAGCACTGTTGGAAATTTCCCTTCCCTACTAGGTTTCAAAATATCCATTTCCAATTTTATATTTTTTTCTAAAATAGCTGACTGGCTGTGAATAAGTAACATTCACTATTGATTTTATCTTCTCTTGTGTCAACTCAATATTTAAAACTTTACTTTCTTCACCATTTCCCATTTCTATCTTCTCCTTATAAAAAGATTTTTGTTATTTGTAAATGCCTAATATATTTCATTAATAAAATATTTTTATTCTTGACAAGGAATCTTGACTCCTTGTTAATGTTCTTATATAATTCAAGTCTTATATTCTAATAAAAAGATTCAAATGTTAATCCAATATCTCAATAGCTCCCTCTATCCGCAGAAGACACGTGCATTGCATATTTTTCTCAAATACCCTTTTACTTCAATTTTTGAATGGCTCCAATTTAGCTTTTTCTTGCTTCAATTTCTTCATCCGAAATTTTTTTATATTTATTGTTCTGCTTTGGAATATCAATTTCAATAATATCTCCATCTTGAACTATAGCAATATTTCCACCCGAAGCGGCCTCTGGCGAAACATGTCCAATTGAAGCTCCTCTTGTCGCTCCTGAAAATCTTCCATCTGTAATCAATGCAACATCTTTATCAAGTCCCATTCCAGCAATCATCGCTGTCGGCGATAACATTTCTCTCATTCCAGGTCCACCTTTTTGGTCCTTCATATCTAATAATTACAACATCTCCTGCTATGATTTTTTTCCACCAACAATTGCTTCTACAGCTTCTTCCTCACTATTAAATACTTTTGCTGGCCCTGTATGCTGTAACATTTCTGGATCTACTGCTCCTTCTTTAACAACACAGCCGTCTGGTGCCAAATTTCCTTTTAATACTGCAATTCCACCAGTTTTGTAGGCTGGCTTATTCCAAGGCTTGATTACATCATCATCATTTATAAATGCTTCTTTTGCAAGTTCTCCTTGAGTACGCAATGCCACAGTTTTTGTATTTTCATGCAATCTTCCATTTTTCAAGCATTCTTTTTCATGACTCCTGTTACTCCACCCGCTCTATACAAGTCTTCTATAAAATGTTCTCCAGATGGCGATAATTTACACAATTGCGGAGTTATTTTTGCAATTTCATTAAAATCCTCCAATGTCAATTTTATTCCTGCTTCATGTGCTATCGCTGGCAAATGCAATGCTGTATTTGAAGACCCTCCTAAAGCCATATCCACAGCTACCGCATTTTTCGAAAAGCTTCTTTTCGTTAGAATGTCAAGCGGTCTTAAATCCTGTTTTAAAACTTCCATAATTTGCATTCCCGCTTTTTTAGCAAGTCTTGCTCTTTCTGAAAACACCGCTGGAACTGTTCCATTTCCTGGAAGTCCCATTCCAAGTGCTTCTGTTAGGCAGTTCATCGTATTTGCCGTATACATTCCCGAACAAGAACCACAAGTTGGACAAGCCATTTCTTCCACAGAATTTAATTCTTTTTTAGTAATTTGTCCAGTATTGTAAGCACCAACCGCTTCAAACACGTTACTAAGCCCAATTTTCTTTCCTTTATAAACTCCAGCAAGCATTGCCCCTCCACTTACAAATATTGCAGGAATATTTAATCTAGCCGCAGCAATTAACATTCCTGGCACTACTTTATCACAGCTTGGCATAAACACAATCGCATCAAACGGAGTTGCCATCGCAACTGCTTCAATCGAATCTGCAATTATATTTCTAGTTACCAACGAATATTTCATCCCAATGTGATTCATCGCAAGTCCGTCACAAATTCCGATTGTATTAAATTCCATTGGAACTCCACCAGCATTTCTAATTCCATCTTTCACCGATTGCACCAAATTTTTCAAATGCACATGCCCTGGTATAATTTCATTAAATGAATTAGCAATCCCAATTATCGGCTTTTTCCATTTCATCGCTCGTAAACCCCAGCCCCTTTCAATAATGATCTATGTGGCGCTCTTGCCGCACCTTTTTGTCAAGTTGTTACTTCTTTCTTTTCCTTTCATTGTCATTGATTTCACTCTCCTAAAAAAATTTTTTTATGTTTTTCCAAATGCAGATAATCCCGAAATTCCAAGATTTTTCCACACATTATTGTATAAATAAATATTCAAACTGGCTCTAATTCACTTCAGCGTAACTTAAAAGCCACTTGATTAAATACCAAAAATTCTTTAAATCCAAACTAAAATTCAATTTCAATCGGCTTTTGTCTATATTTTTATCACATTTTTTTATAAAAATTTTTTTACATTTTTTATATGTGTACAGTAAAATTTCTAAAATTATAAATTTTATCTTAAAAAAATAAAAAGACGACTTAATATAAATCGCCTTTAAAGTTATAATTTTTTTATTATTATTCTAAGTATATGATTTTTACTAATTATTTTTGCAGCAAAATTAGTCATTACATCTTTACCATTTACCGACATAATAAAAATCATTTTTAGAAACTTTTTAAGGCAGCATGTTGTTTGTTTTTGCACGACTATGATTTCTAAAATTTCAATAATCAGTAATAATGATAAGACTAAAATTAATAATGACATAATTTCCTCAAATTTTCTATTTTTTTACTTCATTAATTTATGCATAAGTATTATAGCAAAAAAATCAATCATTTTTGTAAAATATATGTTATATATAAGACTTATATATATTATTTATACTTAACAATTTTTTTAATCAAAAAAATTTATTATTATTTAACCGCCTCTCGTAATCTTTTTCTCTAAATCTTTCACCAATTCTGTATTGCCTGCGTTTCTAGCTTTTTACTATTCCTTCTCTTACCGATTTTTTAAAGCTTCTATATCGTTTATTTCCTCATATAGAAGTGATAAACTGTAGTATGATCGCAAAAAATCCTTTTCTAATACTCGCTAAAAACCACTTTTCTGCTTCTTTTATAATTTTTTTCGTCCCTAGATACAATCCCTAATCCTTGTTCTGGATGACCAAAAAAATAATTATCTTGTTTAATATAGTCTATTGCTAGTAAGTACCAGTTTTTTGCATTTTTATAATCTCCCAATCCATAATATGCTTCTGCAGTCCAGTAATAATACTCAGGAACATAATCCATATAATATGGATTTTCTATTAATATTTCCTTTAATATTTTTATTATATTCCAGAAGACAATCTAATCCTTTTTTTATATTCTTCACTTTCAACATAAGCCCTTCCTAGATAAAAAAATATGCTAGAGAACTTCCACTTTCTATAGCTTTTTAAATACCATTTTTTTAGCTTCTGAAGAATTTCCCTCATTTGCATAAAAACCATCCTATCGTAATTAAAAGAATCTTATCATTTGGATATTTCCCTGCAAGAGACAATAATTTTTCTTATATCCCTATTAAGAGCTGCTTCATCTACCTGTGCATTTAACTCGTCTTGTGTTATCGCAAAAGCTTTGAACTCCTAATCCTAAGTTTGCAATTAATAGCAATAAAATTAATGCTTTTTTTCATTTTACACCACTTCTTTCTTTTTTTAATTTAGTGTTTTTTTAAATTTAATTACCGCTTTCAATATAATTTATTTTTTTAATTTAAAATATTTAATATTTTTCTCAATATAATTATAACCTATATTTTTGAAAAAAAGAATAGCTGTATAAAATTTGCTTGAAATACAAAAACTTGAAATTGAAAAAAATTTGAAAAAAACACGGTATTAGAAATTTACGAGGAGGAGAATGTCCAATGAGAAGAAATATCCCAAAAATAAAATAATTAAAAAAAGACAGTCAGAAAAGCTTTTGTTGTATTGTTTAATGACTGCCCCTAAATATTTTACCTGTCTTATATATGACTTATATATTATTTATACTTAAAAGTTTTTAATTAGAAAATTATTTTTTTCTTTCTGAATGAAATCAAATGTTTCCTGCAATTCTTCCAATAATTCCTTATCACCTTTCTTTTTTTAGCTAGTTTCCAATCCTTTTTCTTGCCCATTTGTCTGCAGTTTTTATAATCTTCCCATACTAATGTATAAAGCTGCTAAACTGTCGTATGCCCACAAATTCTCTTTTTTAATAGCTGCTGAATACCATTTTAATGCTTCTTTCTGATTTCCTTCTTTAGCATAAATTATTCCTAAAAGATTTTCTGAAAATCCATCTTTATCATATTTTTGTTGCCTTTTAAATGCCATTCTTTTTGCATTTTTATAGTCTTCTAAATTATCATATGCTGCTGCAATCCAATAATAATTATCAGTATTATCTGCTATTTTTTTGATATTCCTTATAATATTTTTATTGCTTTTTCGTATTCTCCTTTTTCAAAATAAATGTATGCTAAATTTGAGATTGCATTGTAATTTCCTTTTTCTATAGCTTTTTAAATACCATTTTTCAGCTTCTGAATAATTTTTCCTTGTTATCATACAGAACTCCTAATCTGTTTAAATATTCAGCATTATTTGGAAATTCTTTTTACATATTTTTGTAATTAAGAGAAGTAATTTTTTTCTTCATCCTCTTTTTCATATGCTTCATCTATTTGATCTTCTAATTTTATTCTTTCATCTTTTTGTCATCACTGCAAAACTTTGAACTCCTAGCCCTAAGTTTGCTATTAATAATAGTAAAATTAAATATCTTTTCATCCTGTACCTTCTTTCTATTTAGTCTAATATTTCTATTAGTTTTTCACATTGTAAAAATTTTTAATTTTTACTTTCGATATCTTTGATAATTTCCTGTATAGCCTTGATTCCTTTCAGTATCTTTTTCTTTTTACCTCTTCTAATGCTTTTTCTGAACCATTGCAGTGCTTTCGCATTATCCCCTAAGCTGCTATAAAAAAATTCCTAAATTTAGATATGTATCTGGATTCCCTTTTTCAATTGACTTCAAATACCACTTCAAAAGCTTCCTTATGATTTCCCTCTTCATAATAAATTTGTCCTAAAAAGTCTTCTGAATCTCCTTCTTTATCACTAATATATGATTTTTAAGAAATATTTTTTTGCTTCTTCAGGATTTCTTAATGCATAATTTGAAACACCTATCATGTATTCCTTTTAATCCAATCACATCTTTCATATATTTATCATCAATTTCTTTTATACCATTTTAATGCTTTTTCATATTCTTTTTCCAGATGCATAAATATTCCCAATTATTAATCTTATATCATATTTTTTTGCCATCATCTCCTATAAAAGGATATTTTTTTGTAATGCCACTGCTTCATTTAACTCTTTTTCAGCTTCCTTCTTTTTACCCATATCTTCATACATCATTCCCAAAAACCTTTTAATTCAAGATTTGAAGGATTTTTTTAATATATTTTCCTTTAACATTGACATCGCTTTCTGCTTGTTTCCCTTTATCGTATTCTTCAATTACTTTTTCTATTACTTTATCAGAGTTCTTTGAAGTTACTTCTGAAAAATCCTTGCACTCCAAAAAAATTAAATTAACCAAAATTGCTACAAAAAAATTAGTCTTTTTTTCATTTTTACACCTACTTTTTCTTCTTATTTTTTTATTTATTTCTTTTTAGAAAAAACTTTCTATTTATTTTATCATAATTATAAAAAAATAAAGACGATTCAAATATAAATTGCCTCAAAATTACAATTTTTTTATTTAATCTTATATCGACTTCGGTTTTTATCCATTCACTTTCTTTACCCATCGCATAATTTCTCAGCACTTCTTCCTTATATTCCTTAAATTTTCCATCAATAATTGCCTCACGTGCATTATCCATAAGTTTTAGCAAAAAATGCAAGTTATGATACGTCGCAAGCCTCTGTCCCAAAATTTCTCCAGCCTTGAATGAAATGCCTAATATACGCTCTCGTATAATTTTTTTGCAGGCATAACAGTCGCAACCTTCATCAAGCGGTCTGGCATCTCGTGAATAAATCGCATTTTTTATAACAAGCCTTCCATATTTTGTAAAAACAGTCCCGTGTCTACCAATTCTTGTCGGCTGAACACAGTCCATCATATCAATTCCATGTTCCACAGCCTCAAGCATATCCACAGGCTCTCCCACTCCCATTAAATAACGTGGTTTATTTTCAGGCAATTTTGGTGTAATATATTTCAAAATTCTGTACATATCCTCACGTGGCTCCCCAACGGCAAGCCCTCCTAAAGCATACCCAGCAAATCCATAATCATACTCATACAGCTCTTCAAAACTTTTATCTCGTAAATCTTCATAAATTCCACCTTGCACAATTGCAAAAAGCCCTTGCTTATCCTTATTTCTATTTGCTTCGATACAACGCTTAGCCCATCTCGTAGTTCTTTCAATGGACGGAATCAAATATTCACGTGTTGACAATCCTGGGGGGCATTCATCCAGCACCATCATAATATCACTTCCCAGATTATTTTGAATCGAAATAGATTTTTCAGGCGATAAAAAATGCTTTGAGCCATCTAAATGCGAACGGAAATGAACACCTTCCTCCTTTATCTTTCTCAAATCTCCAAGACTAAACACTTGAAATCCGCCGCTATCAGTAAGTATTGGCTTATCCCATCTCATAAATTTGTGAAGCCCACCAAAATCATTTACCAAATCATCTCCAGGTCGTAAGTATAAATGATATGTGTTCCCAAGAATAATTTGAGAATTAATCTCTTCCAGCTCCTCCCTAGTCATAGCTTTCACAGTTGCCTGCGTTCCAACTGGCATAAATACTGGTGTTTTTATCTCTCCATGCGGTGTTTTTTTATAACTCCCGCACGTGCATTTCCATCTTTTTTTCTAATTTATACTCTATTGGATTTTTTTAAAATCTTTATTTTCTTTTTTTCAATACACATTTTTATCTCCTACATTTAATTTTTTTAATACTATTTTCCCGTTTAAATAGCGAATATTTAATAAATTTTGAATTACATACTATTTAGTAAAGAATTAAAAATTTTTTTGTCCTTAACATAGTTTCTATTTTTATAATGGGATTTAGTATTAAATTATTTTATTTAATATTAGTTTTTACTATTTTTTTGTTTGTTATGTTTTTTTCTTTTTGCAGGATTGCTCATTGCCGCAAATCCTGCACCTATGGCTGAACTACGACTTTTATTTGCCCAACTCCGAAACTCCTCCTTCCAGTCGTCAAACAATCGTAGTTGAACAAATAAAAGCTCCGTCGGTTTATTAAAACAAAAAAGTATATTTTAATTCTTTAGAAATACTAAGTTTTTATCCTTTGTTGGAAAAATTTTTTAATAAATTCATTATTTAAATAGAGGGTAATATAAATTCTACTGCATTCCATAAATTTTCTTAGCATTTTCAGTAGTTACCCTAATAACTTCCTCTACCGAAATTTCCTTAATTCTAGCCACTTCTTCCGCTACATATTTGGTATAAATCGGCTCGTTTCTTTTCCCACGAAATGGCACAGGTGTTAAATACGGACAATCTGTTTCCAGAACAATTTTTTCCAAAGGCAATTCCTTCACAAGCTCCTTTGTCTTTTTATTATTTTTAAACGTCAAAGTTCCGCCAATTCCCAGATAATATCTATCTAAAAACGGCTTTGCCGCTTCCAAGGAACCTGGATAGCAATGCAAAATTCCCCCAACATTTCTATAATCCCTCAAAACATCAAGTGTATCCTGCAAAGCTTCTCTTGTATGGATAACAACTGGTTTTTTCACTCTTTCTGCAAGCTCCATCTGTTTTCTAAATCCAGCAATCTGAACATCCTTCGGATCTTCCATCCAGTGATAATCCAGCCCAATTTCCCCAATCGCAACAACCTTTTTCTCAGTCAATGCCAATCTTTCCAGTTCTTTTTCCACTTCATCGTTATATTTTTTTATATCCACAGGATGAACTCCAATTACCGCATTCACAAACGAATATCTATTCGCAAGTTCAATGCTTTTTAAGTGAACTTTCTAAATCAAACCCAATGCTCACAATCCCTTCCAGCTCATCTTCAATCCTTTTCATCACATCATCAAAATCATTTTCAAACTGTTTATCATAAATGTGTGTATGCGTATCAATTATTTTTTTCTCATTTTTAACAAGATAAAGTTATTCCAAAAATTTCAGAATAACTTCATTTCCTTTCTTTATTGTTCATTTAAATTATTTTTCTAAATTTTTCAAACATAGAATTAAAAATATCAAGTCCATCAATTTCTAATGTTTCTTCATTTTTATATTCCCATTCTTTTTTTCTTTCTTTCCAAAAATCATTTTTCGTTTTTTTCAGTCATATATTCAAATTGGTTATTATCCAATCTTTTTTTAGCATTTCATTTTGAGATTCAGATAAAATTATTACATTTGCTTTCAGTCTTTCTTCATCGGATAATTTTTGAATTTTTTTCTTTATCCAATTTATATCCCAATTCTTTCGAAACTTTATCTTCTAGCATTTTTATTAAATTCTTCAGAAAACATAATTTTAAAAAAATATTCGGTAATTTTTTTCTGTATAAATTATTTCTACTTTATTTTTTTGAAATAAAATTAATTTTTTTCAATTTTATAAATTGTTTTTTTCATAAACTTTGTTATTCATCAAAACATTAGGTACATTCACTTTAAAAATTTTTTTCACCAGTTTCCAAATTAGTATTTTTCCGAATATCCTATACCCTTATTTTTTTACTTTCTATCCTATCTGAAATTTCTTTGTTAAAAACTTCAACAACTTTTTTTCACTTTGATTTTTTTCATTTCCTCTTCTGATAATTTTAAACTCTTATTTTTTTGTAATTTCAAAATTTTCTTTTTTTAATTCAAATGAAAAACTTAACGAAAAAACAATCAAAAAAATAAAATCAATATTTTTTTCATAAAACTCCTTTTTTTACAAACAACCAAAAATAATAAAAAAAGTAAACTCAAGAATTATATTTTTTTATGTTGTATATTTTAAATGCTTAATCTGAGTCAAGACCACCCTTCAAAAGGGTGGCTTGCTCTACGACTATAAGCCGTCGGTTCTCCTACTTCGCCTAAAGACGATACTTGACCTTCGTTCAAGCTACTGTTGTATTTGACTCGTTGCTACCTCTTAAAGAGATATCCGTACTACTTGCTACCCTTAAAAGGGTCTTCATATTCCTTTACACTTAACTTGTCCATCGCTATATCATGTTTCTCCTGTTCGGCTATATATTTTTTTATTGTCGCTTCATTTAAGCCTACTGTACTTACATAATATCCTTCTGACCAGAAATGTCTGTTTCCAAATTTATATTTTAAGTTTGCATGCTTATCAAACATCATCAATGCACTTTTTCCTTTCAGATATCCCATAAAACTTGATACACTTATTTTTGGTGGTATGCTTACCAGCATATGCACGTGATCTTTCATCAGATGTCCTTCTATTATTTCAACTCCTTTATTCACATAATCTTCTTAAAATTTCTCCCACACTTTTTCTGTATTGACTATATATAATTTTTTTGTCTATACTTAGGTGTAAATACTATATGATACTTACACATCCATTTAGTATGAGACAGGCTATTAGTTTTATTAGCCATATAAACACCTTCCTTTCATTAATAGTAGCTTGAACAACTCTATTATAATGAGAGGTGTATTTGTTTCACACCCGCATAGCGGGTGGTTTTATGTTTCGCACGCTTTGCGTACTCAACTGACTAAAGTCAATAATAAAAATTTTACAAAAATTTCAGTATATCTAAATTTTCTTATCCAAACTTATTTCAATTTTTTTCATATCTTTTAGATAATTCAATCGCTCTATCTCTAGTAGAATTAATTAAAAGATCCTGTATACTCCAAACCATAACCTGTTCCACAAAGTTTTTTTCTCCATTTACAGTTTCACAAAATCTATCTGCCGCTTCTTCCTGCCACTCTTTCTTTTTCTTTTTTTATCCATGCTCTTTTCTTCATTTCTAAGTTTCACTTGTTCTTTTTTTGACAATTTTGACATTAACAATTTATAAACTTTATCTAACTCATTATCCCAACCCTTGAAAAATTGCCACAGCTGCTTCTTTCATTTCGACATTGCTTCCTCCAAAAGAATCCTCTACACTTTTTCTCTTTAGTTTCCATTCTATTAATCATATCACTCGTATAACCAGCAAAACTGCTAACTGAAACCATTAAACTTGCAACCAAAATCATTACTTTTTCATAAAAAAATCTCTCCTTTTTTTATTTTCAAAATCAAACTTAAAAAAATTATAATCTTTCAATTTTTATTTTTATTCCACTGCAATTCCATTTTTCCCTAAATTCATCCAGTAATTCCTCATCACAGCAAGCGATAAAAATCACCTTTTTTTCAAATTTTTTTAATTTCTCAAACCCTTTTTACACTATGTGTCTGAAATAAATAATCTTCTCCATCCCAATTTGGACAAAAGAATACCATAAATTTCAAGCCCACCATCAAAACAAATTTTCATCTACTTTTTCCAAGTCCTCTGCCGTCAATTTCACATTTTCCAAAAATTTTTAAAATCGGCTCAACTATAATTGGATTAACAAAATTTCCTATTTCAAAAACATAATCATCATATTTTTTTCTTCTAATTTTTTTCAGTTAATTTTTTTAAATTCTTCAACAAAACTTGCATTTTTTTCCCAAGCAAAGTTTCCAAAACAACCAGCTTAAATCTAAAAATCTTCAAACATTCCACTTTTTATCAACCATTTCGTAATCGTCAGGATAAAAGTTCTCCAAAATCCTCTTCTTCAAATTCATCTATTTCCGATTTTTTTCACAAATTCTTCAATATTTTTCTCTTTTTAAAATGTAAGGCATTTCTTTCTCCTAATTCATTAATTATTAAATCGTAAATCCATTAAAATTCTTTTATTTTTGAGTTATTTTATTTCCATAATACTTAAATACTTACAATTAAATGAAATTCAATTCAAATTTAAGATGTGCCTGAAAACAATCAAAATAAAATTATTAAGAATATTTTAAGACACATCAAAATATTTATATTCTTACTCAGGATAATTTAAATTTTTCCTCTCCCAAATGTTCCAACGTTTCCTCCAAATATTTCTTAGCCTCAAAAATTAGCCATTGGCAAGTTTTTGATCCAAGTAATTTCCACATTCTATGGCAGTCGCTCCTGGGATTGCTCCTTTAAATTCTGCCATAAATTTGTAAAGTTCCTTCATTAAATCAACAATGTCCTTTGATTCCAATTTTCCTTTTAAGATAAGATAAAATCCTGTTCTGCATCCCATAGGCCCAAAATATACGATTTCATCTTTCCAAATTGGATGATTTCTCAAAAAAATGTTGCTCCCAAATGCTCCATTGTATGAAGTTCAGCAATATTTATTACTGGCTCTCTGTTTGGTAATTTCATTCTTATATCAAAACTTGTTAAATAATTTCCATTAACTTCGTCTATTCTTGATACATAAATTCCTCTGTTTAATCTGATGTGATCTACTGTAAAACTTGCTATTCTTTCCATACTTTTCCACTTCCCTTTTTTATATTTTTTTATTTTCTATATTTTTTTCAAATTTTTCAAGTTATTTATCTTTCCACTTTTTATTGAAGATTGTATTAATAAGTCCAATGTTTGCGGGTAATCATAACCTTTTGAAGCTGTACTTTTTGGCAATAAGCTGGCAGATGTCATTCCAGGCGATGTGTTTACTTCCATAAAATATGGCGTTTCTTCATTTACAACCATAAAGTCTATTCTTGCAAATCCTTCACATTTTAGCCCGTAATAACTGTCTTTTGCAAATTTATTAATTTCAGCCTGCACTTTTTCAGGAAATTCAAATACATATTCATTTGCCCCGCCTTTTGCATATTTTGATTCATAGTCAAAATAATCTCCCGCAAGAGCCTCAATTCTTATTGTTGGAAAAACTTCCCCATCAATCACAGGCACACTGATTTCCACACCATGCAGAACTTCCTCAATCAAAGCCTCCTTATCCATTCCAAATACAAGTTCCAGCGCTTTTTCAAGTTCTTCCTGATTTTCCACAAAACTTACTCCAATGCTAGAACCACCACTATTAGGCTTTACTACAACACGATTTCCCAATTCTTTTTTTATTGTCTCAAAGTCAACTGTTTCGCCTACACGTACACTTTTCCATTTTGCAATTCTAACTCCATATCCAGCCACAATTCTTTTTTTGAAAATTCCTTATCCATGCAAACAGCGCTCGACATTACTCCAGGCCCGCTGTAAGCCACTCCCAGACTTTGCAAAATCGCCTGTATTCTTCCCATCTTCCCCAAACACACCGTGCAAAGCGATATAAACAAAATCCAGATTCAATTCTTTTCACTTTCTCAAAAAAACTTCTTTTTCTGAATCAATCACAATATCAAAAAAACCTCATATTTATCTCTATTCAAGTTTTGCTACAATTTCACTTCCTGTCTTTTAAAGAAACTTCCCTTTCAGTTGAAACTCCCCACGTATTACTCCTACTCTTAATTTTGACATTTTCTCTTCCTTTCCAGTTTTTTTATTATCAATAATAATCAAAATATTCACTTTTTTTATATTCTTGAAAAAGTCGAAATTATATTTTACTTATTTCAATAACAAAAGGGCTTAACCTCTTGATAAACAGTATAAACTTATATAATTTCAATCAAGTTTATTTTTATAAATTTTTCAAAAATCTTCTTTTTCCAAAAATCATATTTTTTTACCGCAAAAATGGCATTCTACTTGAATTTTGCCTTCCTCTTCCAGAAATTTTTATCAATCTCTTCTTTTTCCAAGGGTGATTAATCCCTTGTAAAACTTGTCTTTAGTGCAATTACATTTATACTCCAGCTCTGATTTTTTTCCAAAATTTCAAAATCTTCTACATAAACCTTTTTTTATGAGCGCCATCAACATCAGTTTCTTCCTCAAATACCGAAATATCTTCATAAAGCAGTTCCACAATCTGCTCAAGGCTCATTCCGCCTTCCCAAAAAGTTCAGTAATCGTCCTAATCTGCTGTAATTTATTTTCCAGTTTATCAATAAATCCGTCTTCCACACCTGGCAACAGCTGTATCAAATAACCTCCAGCCCTTTTTATTTCTCCATTTTCATCCAGTTTTACACCAAGTGCGACAACTGATTTTATCTGCTCTGACAAAAGAAAATAATGAGCAATAATATCTGCAATATCCTCTTCATTTATTTTTGTAACGCCAGAAAATGGATCTCTTAGTCCCAAGTCTTTTATAACTTGCATCGTCCCATTTCCAATAAATCTCACTTGCCCAGTTTCATCTTTTATAAAATTTCCATTCTCGTCAATTATCTGATGAAATTTCTCTTCAGGATTTCCAATATAACCTTTTACTTCCCCTTTCATATTCCCAGTTGCAAGCATATTTCCATAAGGTCCGTCCCCATTTACTCTAACTGTCACCAAATCTTTCTCATTTTTCAAATCTTTCCCCATCATAGCCGTTGCTGTCAATAGTTTCCCAAAAAAACAGTCGTTGCTATTGGATCAAGTCCATGTACTTTCTTTTGCCTCTTTTACAAGTTCTGTTGTATCACAGACAAAAAAATCTGGCACATTTGCTTGTCCCTCTAATTATTTCTGATTTTTCCCATATTTTTTTCTAACATCCTTCTTTATTTTTAAAATTATAATTATTCTACTCAAAAATCAAATTAACTTAATTTTCGTCAGCCCAATTTCAATTTAATTCAAGTATATTTTTTTAAAAAAATTACATTACTAGAATATCACATTCTATACAAAAAAACAAGATAATTCATTTTTTTCATCAAAAATTCAAAAATTTTTAACAAAAAAATACCACCATTTAAACCAACAGCAGTATTTTTTTCATCCCAATCAATTTTTTCCTATCCAATTTCATCATCATAACAACCAACCCATCTTTAGAAATTAAATTATCTATCTTCTCAAAGCCAAATTTTTTTATAAAAAAATCTATAAGTTTCTCTGAATTTCTACATTCCAGCCAGACATATTTTTGCATTTATCAATTCCTTTGCTTCCAGCAATAACTCAAAAAGCAAGCGATAATAAAAAAATTTCCTTTTTATTTGTTCACTTTCTGATAAATTAAAAATTTTTTTCCCTAATTGTCCTAATAAATAACTGTTCACTAAGTAAAATCCATTACCAACCTTCTGTCCACTTTGCATTAATTTCTTTTTGTTTACTATTACTTAAATTTTTCAAATCTTTCATTCGGTAATATTAAACTTTTTATTTGCTACTGAAAAAAATAACCTAACAAAGTATCATTATTATCAAAAATTAAATGTGTTGTTGAAATAGAACTTTTTCTCAAAAAAATATTGCTTTATTATGTAAAAAAATCTTCTACATTATTATTTTTTTCTACTACTAAATGTATTCAAAATATTTTTCTTTTACATATTCTTCTGTATCATACTTCAACAAATCATTTATTGACAATCTTGATATTTTTCATCTTTTCTTATCCAATATTCTTCTAATTCTTTTTTTCATCTGTTATTTTTTTCAGCTTTTACACCTGTTAATTCTGGTTTTCTGTCATTCTCCAATGCTTTTATTAAAGCCATCTATCTCCTTATCAGTCTTAAACTCTGGCAATCTTAAAAAAACTTGATGTAGCCATTTTTATTCCTCCCTTTTTTTATTTTTTTACACTACAATTATACAATAAAAAAATCTTTTAAAAATCAACTTTTTTTAATTTTATTTTTAATACTAAACCCCATTTAAATAACGAAATTATTACAAACTTTTTCTAATAAAGGATATAAATCTAATATTTTCAAATAATTAAGATATAATTTTCATTTTTCAAACAGATTCTAGTATAAATAAAAAACAACCAAACTCACTTATAAAAGTAAAAGAATGATTGTTTCACTTAATAATTAAATTATTTTTATTTTTTTCTGATTTCTAAGTTCTTCTGGTTTTTTGCGATAGTCCTGTTGAAGGTCCTGTTTCTGGTAATTCTACTGCTTCTTCTTTAGGCATTCCTAAAGTATTTAAATTTGATAATGTTGTATTTAATTTCCCAAGTAATACATCAATATTTTCAGCTGTTACTACTATTTTTTTCTCCATCTGCGGTCTTTTTGACAACGAACTGTGTTGTATATTTTTGATTTTTGGTTTTGTTCTTGGATTCTAATTCCTCTTTTAGCACTTCTTCAACTGATAAAGGTCTTTTTGAACCATCTTTTGAAAAAAAGCTCCTTTAACCATATTTTTGGAAAAACTTGTAAAAACACCTTCTGCATATCTACATTTTTTTATTTCCACAGTTACAATTGATGTTTCATCATCTTGTTTCTCAGTTTTTGACTATTTTTGTACTCAATGTTTTTTTAATAGGGTCTTAAAAAGAAATTTCTGAATTTCATTATTGTATCCTGCTTCCATAATTGCTTTTAAAATTTTCATCACTTGTATATTTTTGCCGCCTCATTAAATTTTTTCAGCTTTTACATTGTCAATAAATTTTGAAACTGTTTTATCAGGTCCAGAACCACAGCTAACTACGAATAAAAAAATATTAACATTCCTAATAATATCTTTTTTTCATTCATAACTCCCTTCTCTTTTATTTATAATATTTTTTTAACTCTTTCTTATTTATTCTACATCATTTGCATTAATAAGTCAAGAAAGTTTTGAAATTTATATAAAAGATAATGTTAAGAATTTTCTTTATTTTTAAATTATTTTTTTATTTTTTAACTCTTTTTTTCTAGTTTTTTTACACGCTTTACAAGTTCAGGGACTTTTCCCATAGCCATTTTTACTCTCAGGTCTTCCATATGCTCACGAAGCGGATACCCTGACATCTGTTTTCCATCTGGCACATCATTAGTAACTCCTGATTTTGCCGCAATTACTACATTGCTTCCAATTTTTTAAATGCCCTGCTACTCCAACTTGCCCTGCAAGAGTTGAATTGTCTCCCACTTCCACACTTCCAGAAATACCGGTCTGAGCAACAATTAAGCAATTTTCCCCAATTATATCATTGTGGGCAATATGTACTAGGTTGTCTATTTTTGTTCCTTTTTTTACAATCGTATCTCCAATTGCGCCTCTGTCGACACATGAATTTGCCCCAATTTCAACTTCTTCTCCTAAAATCACGTGTCCAATTTGCTCTATTTTAACATTATTTCCATTAACTTTCACAAATCCAAATCCATCTGCTCCAATTACAGCTCCCGGTTGTAAAATCGAGCCTCTCCCAATTTTTGAAAACTCTCTTATTGTAACATTTGAATAAATTATACAGTCATCTCCAATTTCTGTTCCTTCAAAAAAATTGACACATTTGGATAAATTATTACATTTTTTTCCAATTTTTCACATTATGCCCTATATAAGTGTTTATTTTGGAAACATTTGCTGTTTTGTCAATTTGTGCAGAATTTTTCTATCTGATTTTTCAAATGGCTTTAATTTGGGTTTGAAATAATTTAATAGTATTGGCATCAGCTCTCTAGGATTATTTTTTTACTACAATAAACGTTTTTTTCAGCTGGTAAATTTGGTAAATCTGGTACAATAACAGCACCTGCATTACATTTTTCCAATATTTTTTTCAGCATTTTTCTCATCTGCTGCAAAACGTTAATTCCTTTTCAGTTGAATAAAAAATGGAGCAAGTCTTGTAAAACTCAATGTATCATTTCCTTTTATTTCACCATTTATCAGTTTTGCAATTTCTTTTTATATCGTACATTTTTTTATCTCCTTTTTGCTTTTATAAAATTAATAGGGACTGAAATTAATCAACCCCTATAATTAAATTTGTATTTAAATTTTTTTAAAATTAGAATGATTGTCCAAAGCTAAAGTAGAATTTACCTTTATCTTTTTTCTCACCTTTTTTCTCAGGATCCATAGGCCAACCATAATCAAATCTTAATGGTCCAATTGGCGTATTTAATCTTACCCCAATTCCATAACCTTTTTTAAGTTCTTTAAAGTCATGAGCTTCTTTTCTATTTGGTTTGTATACTCTCTTACCTGTAACAGGATCTCTTCCTTCTCTTTGCCAAGCATTACCTATATCAAAAAATGCTACTAATTGTATTGTATCATTAATTTTTGTTCTATTTTCAATTGTTGCATGGAACTTGTCATATCCATCAAATGCTCCAGAGTCGTATCCACGAAGTGATTCTGCTCCACCAATACTGAATTTTAAGGCTTCAGGAGTTCCGCTTCCAGTTTTACCCCAAGCTACCCTATATGCCATTACGTTTTTCTCACCAAAGAAAGTTGGATGGTAAGCTCTTAAATCTGCTTCAAATTGATCATACTGTCTAGGATCCTTTATAAGTTCTCCTCTTTCATATGACAATGTTGCATAAATACCTTTAGTAGGACTATAGTCATTATCTCTTGTGTTATAAATCAACATTGGAGTAAGCGCAACTAAATTATATTTATCATTTACCGTTTTATTTCCAAACAACTCTTTAAAATGTTCATATCTTGCAGACAATCTTACAAAGATATCACTATTTAATCCTTTACCAATTGTCCAACGTGTTCCTATTCTTTTAACTTTTTCCACTTCGTCTTTTTCTGCGTTATCATCGACAGATTCTGTCCAATAAGCCGATCCTCCAGCTTGAACTCGTTCAGTTCCTCTTAGCCAAGGATCAAACCAGCTTAATTCAAATGTTTTATCTCCTTTATTTGAAGCTGACAAAGTAATCGCAGCATCCTGTGCTCTTCCTAGGAAATTTGAATCTGATAATTTAACTTCTCCTACCAATCCTACAGAAGTTCCATACGAAATACTTCCGTTAATTGTAGTTGTAGGTCTTTCTTCTACTACAAATTCTACAATTCTTGCATTTGGATCTTCTTCTTTTCCTCCAATTTTTGGTACAATTGAAGTAAATATTCCCGTTCTGTAAAGTTCTTTAAGTGTTGCTGCCACATTTTTTCTCTTCAAATATGTCTCCTGGAATTATTTTTTTGATATCTTTCAAATACATATGGTTTTTGTTCTTAAAGTCGTATGTTTTTAAAGATTGTCTTTCATTATCTCTCTTAGATGGGGCTTTCGAATATTCAACAGAATCTACAACTCCTTCCGTTAATCCAAGGTTCAAAATTCCATCTTCTGAAACATTTATTGATTCAATTCTCACAAGAGTGTATCCATTTTTTTGTTGTATAAATCAAGTATTCCATTGTCATCAGGATCTAGCAAGTTGCTGTTTAAGATTTCACCAACTTTTACTTTTTAAGGCTTTTTCCTATTTCTTCATTTGAGAATAAAAGTATTTCCTTCAAAAATTCATACCTTGTATAATTGGATTTTCTCGAACTTCGTAAAGAACTGATACAGTATTGTCAGCTTTTTCTATCAATTTTTGGCTCAACTGCTGAAAAAAATATCCTGATTTGAATATTTTTTTGCGCTCCATCAATTGCTTTTTGCGGTATAAAGATATCTCCAGATTTTTATAGGAAGATCTTTTAGATAATCTTCTTTGTTAAGTAGCTTAGTACCTTGAATATCTACAGTTGTTACTGTGTAGTTTGTTTCTCTTTTCAGTTCTTCCTGTAATTGCTGTCTTTTTAAAAATTTCTCCTGCATTTTTGAGCTTCACTTACTTCAACCGCTATATTTACATTATTTCCTTCAGCTTGTGGGAAAACATTTACATCCGCTACATATCCTAGTCTTCTAAGTGACAGATAAATATCGCTTAAACTTTTTATTTGAATAATCGTCTCCAGTTCTTACAGGAATTTGTGATGTTAACAATTCAGATGGTACTTCACCTGATGATTGTGAAAGATTAATTGAACCAACTTTGTAATCTATTTTTTTGTTCTGGAATTTGTGGTAAATCTTTTTCTTTGTTTTTTTATTTTTTTGTTTTTTTAGCATTATTTTTTTAGTTTTTACTTTTTTTATTTTTAATTTTTCCCTTTAACTTGAACTGATTCTATTTCATCGTCAAAAGTTAAACTATTTGCACTGTTTACACTACTTGCTTCATTTTTTTCACTAACAGTATCAGCCGCTTCACTTTCCTCTTCACTAGAGGTGCTTTGATTATCTGCTAATTCATTAGTTCCATTAGTTCCAATTATTTTTGCTTTTTTTCTTCTGCCTGTGATAAATTATTCACAGAAACAAACAATGTTACCACAACAATTAAAAGCATAAATTTTTATTTTTTTCACTTTTTTTGTCTTGACATTTTTCCTCCTATTTTTTTAATGTATCGAGTTTTTCTCTTTTTAAATATTTTTTTCTTAAAATATCTCCAAATGTGTCCGCTCTTGTCGAAAAAAATCAATTCCAAAATAATAATTTATTCTTGATCCATTAGTCATGTATACTTTGGACTTATTTATATTTTTCTCCTCCAAGACGTAAATCTAAACCATTTGTAACATTATAGCTAAGCCAGGCATTATAGCCTATAGGTTCCTTTCCTTCTGATTTTTGAAGTTTGATACGGAAATTTCACAGCCGCATTCCAAAAATAGTTTATCTTTATATAGATTATCCTGAAGCGTAAGCGTTGTAGATGCGTTATATCCTCCTTCTCTGGCTGAATTTACATTTGTTGAAACAGATACTTTAGACAATCCTAATGTATCTCTAATTTTACCAGTTACTGATGAAAAAATCAACTCATTTAAGGCACTGTTTACTAGAGAACCTGCAATTACCAGTCCATCAGCTGAATTGTCATCTCTTCTTGCACCATCTCCGACAATAGTATTAAATGCAAGCATTGATATGATTTCTTCACGAGTTTTTCCTGAAGAAGATGAAAAAAACTTATTTTTTTGGATCATTTACGTTTCCACTTACATTTATTTCTATTCTATCTCCGTTTACTATTGTACTCGCATCGAATATTACAAAAGGATTGGTGATTGAAGTTGTTGTTCCATTCATAACTGGAACAAATCTTATTTCTGCACCGTCTATTTTAAAATCATTTCCATTTACTGAAAATGAACCTCTTGTAATCATATATTGTCCATCTATTCCGACTTGACCATTATCATAAGTGATTTCGGAATCTCCTTTTATTTTTTTCCCTTTATATTTTTTTACAACACTTATATTAGGAATATTCAGTTTTACATTATTTCCAGTTCGTACATTCAGTTTAACACTATATTGCTTTTAATATCTTGTCAATAACCTCTTCAACAACTCCCTCTACAATTGTCTTATCCTTTGATTTTTTTGCCTGTTCTTCATCAGATAAGATTGTTGTTGTTTCAGTTTGAGAATTAAAATTTGGTAATTCTCTTATTTCTGCACTGTCAATGGTCAAATCCCCGAATAATCTATTTTCTGTAAATATCGCATCTCCTGAAAGTGCCAGATCAATTCCCTTTTTCCATAACGGATTCCAACTTTATTAAGTGCCGCATTCAATTCAATTTTTCCCAGTTCCAAACGTTTTGTCTTCATAAAATCTGCTGGAATTGTAGGGACATCCAAATTTCCTGTCACTTTAAAAGTTCCGCCATTATATCCTCCATCTAGTCTATTCACGATAAGTTTATTATTTTTTTAAATCAATATTGGCATTTACATTGTCTACAAGGGTCATTTGATCCTTTGTTTTATAATTGAAATTATCCAGCAGGATATGCCCTGTTGTAGATTCATTTGAGAAAATTGCATCTATATTTGCAATTCCGCTTGCCTGTTCTATATCTTTATTAACTCCTAAAAAAAATCTAAATTAAAAATTTTTTTGCAAAGCATCGAAACATCGTATTTTTATAGGTGCAAATTGAAAATATCCATTTACTAAGAGTGGATTATCTTCATATTCCAAATAAAACTGTCCTATATTTAAGGTTTTTTTCATTAGCCTGAAGATCAATATCTACATTTTTTTACAGGAAAACCGCTAAGTTTAACCGCATCTGACTTTATTTGAAGTCCTGTTATGAATTTTTTTCAAAACTTCCACGATACATGAAACTAAGATCAATATCTCCACTGTATCCCTTATCTTTCAAATCCTGTACCGAATCAAGTGAAAATTTCTGATTTGCCAGCTTATAGTCGATATTTACGTTAGCCAAATCAAATTTTTGTCTGTGTTTCAAATAGTATCTCATTATTATCTCCAAAAAAATTTTTAATTTTTTTATGTCGAATGTTCCGTATTTAAATAATTTGTCGATATTTCCATTGGAATATTCAAGATTTGCTACAATTTGTGGGATTCTATAAGTCTTTAAGCTTGTATTGTTTAAAGTTAGTTCACCTGACAAATTAAAATTGTTCAAATCACCTTTCAAACTAAGATCTGATTTTTGTTCCAAATGTTAAATCTGGCATATTTAGAAGTTTTTGGAATATCAGGCTCTTTTAAAGTTAGTTTTATATCAGAAATTCCCGTTTTCAAATCATAAGTTCCAGATAGCTTATTTTTCACGTAAAGTTACGTTCTGAAAATCTATAACCCCATTTTTTTTATATTTAAAAAGGCATTTGTGTCACCTACATAATTTGAGTTTATAGTAGTCGGAGCTGCCGGCAATGAGATTGTTCCTGATAGCTTGTCAACAGTTCCTGACAAGTTTGCAGTTAAAAACTCCAACGTTTAAGTTGATTTTTTGGCTGGAAGTATTATAAAGCATATAATCCTTTAATTGTGCATTTATATCCATTTTTTTCCAGTTTTTTTATATCAAATTTCCCGCTAGCTGTCAAATTTTTCGTTTTTGTATTTTTGAAATATTGACAACATTGTCTTTTTATATTCAAGTTTCCCTTTGACATTCTTTTAAACGCTGATATCCAAACCAAAGTTCATCCATATTTGTATTAATTGTCATATCCAGATTTTTTTCAAATCGTTAATTTTTACCGTTTACACGTAACTTTTCGTATTCTGCAATATATTCCCCATAGGGACTGAAAAGTTCATATGCTCCCGAGAAATGACTGCCTTTTTCCACTAATTCTAGCTGTCACTGTCGCTGGTAATTTTGCTTTATTCAGTCCCTTAAAAATTATAGCCATTTGCTCTTAGTTCCTGTGCAATGTCTACAGTTTTGGGAATACTTAACGTGTAAGAATGTTTCATATCTGAAGTTGTCGTTCCGGCAATGTTTACAATTGTTCCACCCTTTGTTCCTGCTGTTCCAATTATTTTTGTAGTTTCCATTGTGAATTTTGATATTTGTTCTTATTGTTTTAATAAATGGAACTGAAAGGTCCTTTAATTTTAAACGTAGTCTTCCTGAACGCAAAAACGTTGGTTTCATTAAATTTCACAACTAGATTTTTCAATATCTGGACTTACTACATAGCTGCTTTCCACCGTAATTTACTTTTTATATAACCCTTGCTTCTGGCATTTATTACAACTGTTTGTTTTTTTCGGATTTACAGTGTATCTTGCATTTAGAAGTCTGGAGTTTAGTGTTCCAGTTATGACGTTTTTTTGGATGAAATTTTTTTGCATTTCCAGTGAATGTTTTTATGTCAAAAATCTGAACCTAAATTTTTTTAAGACATAGTTTCCGCTTCCGTTTTTTTATTTTTTTCAAATCGTACACAAATTTTTCCAACTTTAACATCCTGATTGATTCTAAATCCTGAAATTTCTTCATTAAATACAAATGTCGTATTATCTAAAGTTACCTTATTATCTGCGATTTTCATTGCAGTTTTTTTACATTTTGGAAATTATAGTTCGAGATAGTTATGTTATCTGAAGAGAATTTTCCGTCAAGTGTAGCTTTTTTACCTTTAATATCGACATTTACGTTAAGGTTTCCTGTAATTCCGCCTGTAGCAGTAAATTTCGTATCTTTTATCACTTTATATCGGGCAATTTCTTCAAAAGGAACATTATTAGCGTTTAATTTTAAATTCAGCTTGTTCTTTTCAGGAAGATAATCAAGTGCCAGAGATACTGGCTGTTCACTTAATTTAGTATCAGCTTTTACTGTAATTTTTTCTTTTTTCAAGTCAATTACAGCATTAACATTTTCGATATCGCCGTCAAAATCAACGTAGCTAAGTTTCCCATTTTTTATTTTCAGATTTCCCAGAACGTTCATTTTTTTCTTGACTTTATTTTCACTTAATTTAAGCACTCCGTTCAATATTCCGCCTTTTACTTTTATCATATCAAGCGGTACATATTGTCCCAGTTCTTCCCTTATGCCAATGTTTCCAAAACTGAAATTTAGACGGAATTCCTTTCGCCGTTTATCGCTATTTTTCATTGTGTCAAACATTGAATAAATTGACTGTTTTGATTTTTACAAGCTGTTTTTAGTTCAATTTTTTTATCTGTTCCGTTGTTCCATCTTGATTTTTTTATTTCCAGAACCTTTTTGCTACTAATGAAAATCCACGAGATTTTTGCTGTTTCCAGATTTCCGTTTACTTTTTACAAGCTTTTTCTGTATTTTTTTAGGAAAGCTTATGTCTGTATAATTTAGAACTGTATTGTGAATATGAAGTTTTCCTATTCTGCTTGTCGGATCAAATGTTTCCCGCTTTTTTTAGGATCTTTTTTTATTACGTGAAAAAAATATTGAAGTCATTATTTTTTTCTACGTTCCAGATTCACAACACCGTTATAGACATCAATTCGGTTAAGTCTTGTCGGCATAAGCAAACTTATTCCAGCTGTAGTTTTTTTACCGTAAATGACTACTTTTCCTTTCATATCCTTAACTTTTTAGATTATTAACCTGAATTTTTACTAAATCCAATAAGCCAGACGCCATTAAACTCAACATTCAGTCCACTACTTTTTCAAAATTGAGGTCAGAACACTTTTTAAAGTTTTTTTAGTTGAAATATAAAACTTTAACGCAAATAAAGACATTAGAAGAAAAAAACAAACACGATTAAAAGATTTCTTTATGTATTTCATCTCACGTTTCTTACCTCCTCTTCTGCTTTTTTTGAAAAGGATAATTATTTTTCATTGTCCTAATTTCTACTATTTTTCTTTTTATTTTTTTCGTCTTTTTGAATTATCACAATTGAAATTATGAATATTTGATGTAACGAATGAATAAAGAAAAATATCTTTTTATTTTACCACAATTTTTTTCATAAAAAAATCTATTATTATTATACGTTTTTTTCCCTTAGACTGTATTAAAATCTAAAAAAATCATTATATTTTTAACTTTTTTTCTAATATTTTTTTATTAATCAATGTTATGTTTTATTTTTTTATAAAATTACATTATTTACTAATTTTATTTTTTTAATTTTAAAAAAAGACTGTTCTACTTTTAAAACAGCCGTTGTTTAACTTAAAAAAATTATTTTTTTCTTCTTTTATCAATTCTTTTGGAATTAAATCATAATCATACATTACCATCGAATTGTTGTCCCAGATAAGTTCCTTACTCAAGATATTTTCTGTTGTTTTTTTCAATGGCATTTCTATAAATTTTAGAGCTTCTGTAGTATTTATCGCCTTTTTTTCTAAAATGATGATTTTCTTCAACTAATTCATATTTCCAAGGAAATTCTGTTTCACTTCTTAATTCCGCCTTTAATTTCCCATCTTCACACCATACAAATAATTGTATATTCTGGTCGGAATTATTTTTAAATCGGTAATCGATGTAATTGTATGAAACTGATGTTCCTGAGCTGAATGGAATTCTGTTTTTTTCTGCACTTGGATCCAGAGCGTCAGAGTGAGTGTGAAGTTCCACTATTTCCAACGGACTGTGCAAAATTAGCCAATTTATCGTATTTCCAAGATTACAAAGCCCTCCACCGATTCCAGGCTTGATTTTTCCTTTTGATATGATACGTCCTGCTTTATAGCCTTTTTTTCTTGTTGCTTTTCCAACTGTTTTCCAGAAAGAGAAAGTTTCACCTGGACGAATTATTATTCCGTTAATTTTGCTGCTTGCCAGCTCCAGATTTACTGCCTTGTTTTCTTGCAGCACAGGGTCTATTCCCTTTCCTTTTCTTATGATGTTGGAACTGTGAGTTGAAATAATATTTGGTAATTTTTCCTTCTTTTTTTAGTTTTTTTGCAAAATTTTTTTCTTTTGAGAAAAAAATCTTTTATATTTCGCTTTGCGATTTCCTTGTGAAGAGAAATTGTGTAAAAAAATGGGTGAATATCACAAAAATTTCTTCTTCTTCTATTTCCATTTGACATAATAGTTACTCCTTCTCTTTTACAATATTTCCAATTCTATTTTTGATATTTTTTTATTTCTTTTTATAAAATCCAAGAATTATTTTTTTCCAGCTGCCTTCTTTTGCCAATTTTAATCTCATTGCCCTTATCCATATATTTTTACAAGAATACTAGCTATACCGCTTCTGTTAGCTCCCAAAACATCTGTAAAAAAACCTGGTCACCTATAACCACAGCTTCTTCCTTTTTCAAATTTAACATTTCCAGCGATTTTTAAATAATTTGGAACACTTGGCTTTTTTTGGCATCGTGTATGTAAAGTGAATCAATGTTTTCAAGAAATTTTTTTGCACTCTTTTTTTCACTATTATTTGATAATACAAGTGTCTTAAAAACCTATTTTCTGCACCTCTTTAAATAATTCGTCGATTTCCCTTGTGGAATCTTCCCCATGATGTACCAATGTATTGTCAATGTCGAATATAAGCCCTCTATACCCTTTTTTTCATACAATTTTTTTATAATCAATAGAAAAAAACACTTTCAATATATTCATATGGATAAAATATTTTTTTAACATTCAGTTCTCCCATTAAAAATTTTTTTATTGTTTAACATATTCACAAACCTTGTTAATCTGCTCTTCAAAACTTCCGTCAAACTTATTTTCAAAAAATGCACTTCCAATCGTAAATGACCACGGATTAATATTTTTCAGCTCATCAAGCCTTTCATATCCATTTACACTTCCAGCTATGCACACTGGAGCATTTACTTCCAGAACAAATCTTTCATTCAGTTCAACTGCATTTCCAGTATATCTGTAACCTAGCAAATCAAATCCATATACGCCTTTTTTTAAATATTCATTAGCTTCTTTGATGATTTCATCAATTTCTCCTTCAAGAATAGATGGACGCTCCGTAACTTTTCCCACAAATGGCATATATTTTAGATTATTTTTTTTGCAAAATTCATTAATCGAATCAAAAAACACAGTCCCCATAAGAATATCACAGCCACATTCCAAAGCAATTTTTGATCCTTCCCAGACCTTCCTTTTTCTGTATATTCCACAACTTCAAGAAATGTAGTTTTTCCCACATTCCTTCATATATTTGTATAAATTTTTTTCATCTGTTCTATTGGAAGAGATTTTTTTCTTTAAATCCCCAAAATTTCGCGTCAGAATTTTTTTACATTTTTTTCAAAAAAATTTCATGAGCATTATTCACAGTTTTCATCATTATGAGTCAACATTACGATTAAATTTAAACTATTTTTTTCACGTAACTCCCTTTCCAAATTTGATAAATTTAACTCTTATTTTTTTATTTTTAATTATCTTATACAAAAATAATAGCATATATATCACTAAAAAAATCAAATTTTTTTCCTTATTTTTAGACGATTATCCGTATGTTGTTAAAATAATTTTTTTACTTTTTTTAAAGTTTTTTTATAATTTTTATATTTAAAGAAATTTTTTTAGATTAATTTTAATATATTCTACATTATTATCTCAAAAAAATATTTTTTTATAATCAAAATAAATTTATTGACTTTTTGTATAACACATGTTATATTATTATACATCAAAAATATGAAATGATTTTTAAATTTAACAATTTTTAATTTTTATTACAAGATTTAAACTTTATTTGTAAAAAAAATATAAATTTAAAAAAACGAGGAGATTAAATATGAAACTAAAAAAATAGCGATTATATCAATTTTAACTGCAATCTTTGCGAATGCGGCAAGTATTGACTATTTGTCAAACAACTCCGCTTCATACTTTCAAAAATCCGTCTCAGGCTGGAAAAAAATTTCTGTAGAAGGAGTTTTTTTACAATCCAGCTGGAACCGCATTTGTAGATGATGGAACTTATGTAAATTTAAATATGCAAAACTCCATAGTCGAAGAGTCAATGACTTTAAAAGGGAAAAAAATGAAATCCCACAGATATGCAGGAGCACCGTCTTTCAATATTTTTACACAAAAAGATAATTATTCAATTTTTTTGGAAATTTAAGCGTAATCGCAGGTGGAGCAACTCTCCGTTACCATAATGGAGTTGCTGGAATTGAGCTTGCTGGAGATACTTTCAACAATTTGACAGGCGGAAGGCTTGGAGCAAAAGTTGTAAAAAAACCGTTTTTACTGGACAAAATCGTTATTATCAATTAATGCTTGGCGGAGCTTATAAAATTAATGATAACTTTTCAATAGCAGGTGGGTTAAAATATGTTTATGCACATAGAAAACTGGATGGAGAAGCTGAATACGGCTACAATCCCGCTGTAGGAAATGCAATCGGACTTAGCAGAAATCAACTGTCTATGAATTCAAGACGTGATGCGGATGGTTTTGGAGGAATCATCGGTTTAGATTACAAGCCTACTGACACGTTAAACTTTGCATTAAAATACGAAACGCCTGTAAAATTGAAATTTAAGTCAAAGGCACAGGAAAACGACAAGATGATATTCAGGGGAATGCCTCTTGGAATTTCATTTTTCTATCCTGAATATGCAGACGGAGTACACTCAAGACGTGATTTGCCAGGAGTTTTGGCTCTAGGAGTTTCAAAAGATATAAACAAATGGACTCTTTCAGGAGGGTACACACATTATTTTAACAGAACTGCAAAAATGGACAGATTTAAGTATGATGACGGTTATGAAGTGAATTTTGGAGCAGATTACAAAATTAATGAAAAGTTCACTTGGCACGCTGGATTTAATTATGCTAATACAGGTGCAAAAAGAATCATTCTCAGACGTTGAATTTGCAATAAATTCCCAAATTTATGCTACAGGAATTACTTACAAGCCAACAGATGCTTTCAGAATGGAAATTTGGAATTGCCCACGTAAATTATAATTCATCAAATGGAAAACGTGAAAAGACATCACTTCCAGGTATTTACATTGATAAATCAAAAGTAAAAATATGATAAAAAGCATAAATGTATTTACATTGGGATATACACATAAATTCTAGTAATTTTTTTAAACTTTAAAGGCAAGTCAAAAAAATTTGTTTTTTTAAAGTTTTTTTATTATATAATTAAAATATATTACTTTAGAATGATGAGAAAGGAACGTAAAATATGATATTTTTTTAGATAAAGCCATTTTATATTTAACGCAAAATATTGAAAAAGAGCGTGAAATTATAGAAGAAGAGCTAGAATTTGTAATAAAGCAAAGTATTTTTAAATTATTTAGTAAAACGAAAAAGAACTTGATATTAATGAGTTGTCCGATTTGAATGTAACACTTGTTATAGATTTTTGAAAATGATGAAATTAATAATCGAAAAATGGTTGTGGAAGAATATATGTTTGAAATAAATCATAAAAATGGTGTTTTTAGTCCGTACTTTCAGGCTTGGTACAGATAATGAGCATTTTATCAGAAACGACTTAAAGGAACTGGAAAAATGAAATTGATATATTTGAAAATGGAATTGGAGTTCCTGTAAAAAAATGAAATTTAATACCTGTAATTTTTCATAAAACTTGTTATTCTTTTGAACGTCTAGGTATAATATATACAAAAAAAGAGGTGATAATTATGAAAAAAAGAAAAAGATAAAATTATCGACTGGATAAAAAAATATTTTTGAAAGAAAATGGGAAAAACTGTAAAGCTGTCGTAGGAATTTCAGGAGGAACGGATTCCTCAGTTGTAGCAGCACTTTGTGTGGCAGCCTTGGGACAGGGAAAACGTAATAGGAGTTCTTATGCCGAAAGGAACACAGCACGACATTGATTTTTCAAAAAAATTAGTGGAATTTTTACAAATAAAGCACTATGAAATAAATGTTGAAAAACCCGTAAATGATTTAAAAGAGCTGATTTTTTCACAAATAGGAGTAAATCCTGATGAATTTGATGCTTTATAAAACAAATCAGCCCTGCTAGAATACGAATGGCTGTACTGTACGGAATTTCTGCTATTATTGGAGGAAGGGTAGCTAATACTTGCAATTTATCCGAAGATTATGTGGGATATTCTACAAAATTTGGAGATGCCGCTGGAGATTTTTCACCGATTTCCGATTTTACAAAAACTGAAGTGCGAAAATTAGGAAGTGAACTGGGACTTCCTGAAATGTTTCTCAAAAAAGTGCCTGAAGACGGTATGAGCGGGAAAATCTGATGAAGAAAAAAATTAGGATTTACTTATGACGTTTTGGACAAATATATAAGAACGGGGATTATTTCAGATTTAAAAAGTAAAAAGAAAAAAATAGATTATTTACATAAAAATTAATTTACATAAAAATACTGCCTATGCCTAAGTATAAAAAAAGGAGATGAATAAAATGAAACTAAAAACCTATTGTAACATCTTTTACTTGATACAGATTTTTTTACAAATTTAACATGAATCAGGTAATATTTCATAAGCACACAGATTTAGTCGGAGAATATCACTTTAAATGCCGAACTCCAGGAATTGAATTTACTGAAGAAATGCTAAAAGAAATAAATGAACAAATTGACCATTTATGTAGTTTGCGATTTACGAATGAAGAATTAAATTATTTGAGTTCGATAAGATTTATTAAATCAGACTATGTTGAATTTTTTTGAGATTATGGCACCCAATTAAAGATTATGTTACTACAGCACTTCAAAATGGTGAACTTAAAGTTATTGTCAGCGGTCCGCTTTTTTTAGTGCTATGCAATTTGAAATTTACTTGCTTGAAATTATTAATGAAGTATATTTTTAGAATAAAATTTGACTACGATGAACTGGTTATTTCGGCAAAAGAAAAAAATTGGAGAAAAAAATTTTTAGATTTTTAAAAAAATAAAAAAATATAATTTTTAAATTTGCTGAATTTGGCTGCAGAAGAAGACTTTCAAGAGAATGGCAAGAAGAAGCAGTGAAAAAAATTATCCAACGAAATTCAAAAATATGGTTGGAACTTCCAATGTATTTTTTTGGCAATGAAATATAATCTAGTGCCAATCGGAACTTATGCTCACGAATATGTCCAAATGTATCAAGGAATTGATTCCATTCCATTATCTTACACAAATCATTACGCATTAAAAGACTGGTATGATGAATACAAGGGAGACAACGGCACAGCACTTACAGATACGATAACAACAGATTTATTTTTAAGGGATTTTGATAGAAGCATGGTAAACAACTACACAGGAGTGCGGCACGATTCGGGAGATCCATATATCTGGGCTGAAAAAAATATTAAATCACTATAAAAAAATACGGAATAGACCCAAAAACAAAAACACTTTTTATTTAGCGATTCGCTAAATTTTGACGAAGCTGAAAAAAACTATACCAGAAATTTAAAGACAAAGCAAAAATTTCTTTTGGAATAGGAACATTTATAACTAATGACACCAAAGAAAAACCGCTAAATATCGTAATTAAACTTCAGTACGTAAACGGAAGACCTGTCGCTAAATTAAGTGATGTGGAAACCAAAGTAATGTGTGATAACGAAAAATACTTAAAATATTTGAAAGCGTCGGTAAAATTTAGGCTGGAAAAGAGAACACGAGTATTAAAAAAACTTATAGCAAAAGATGGGAGGAATTTTAATGAAAAAAATATAAAACAGGTTTAGTTTTAGGAAGATTCCAAACATTTCACAAAGGGCACGAATACATTATAAATAAAGCTCTTGAAGTATGCAGCAAAGTTTTTGGTATTTATAGGTTCTAGCGATAAAGATGGAACTCAAGAAAAATCCTTTTTTTCTTATGAATTAAGAAAAACTGATAAAAAAATTTATGAAAATGAAATAAAAATCAGTTAGTAATTTTTTTCCACTAGCTGATTTAGGTGCAGGAAATGTTACCGAATGGGGAGATTATCTTTTTAACGAAGCGGAAAAAAATTAATAGAAAAAGTTGACTGTATCGTGTATGGCAAAAGAATCTAAATGTCAAAGCTGGTTTAGCGAAGAAATCAGAACTTCTGTGAATTTTTATTTCAGTTTCCAGAGATGATATAAAAATAAATGCTTCCACCTTGAGAAAAATATATGCAAGAAAATAATTTTGAAAAAAATGGAAAAAGTTTATAAACGAAAAGAATTGGGATGAATTTGAAAAAAATGAGAAAATTTTTGATTGGAATATAAAAAGTTATTCAAAAAATTAATGAAAGTTTTTTTCCTTTGCTAAATAATATAAATTTAAAATCTATAGGGGAATCTGTTACTTAAATGAAATATAGTATAGTATTATTTTTGTTGTATCAAATTTTTTTGTCTTTTAATAAAAACTGGCTCATTCTTTTTGAAACGAGCTAGTTTTTTTATATTTGATAGTTTAATATCTTTTATTTGTAGTAAAAGACTTTTAATCCTTTATAAAATAATAATTACTTTATCATATCTTTTAATTTTTTTATACAGAATTATTTTTACAGAAGCTTCATAAATTTCTTTTAATAGCTTTTTGCCAAATCTTTATCAAATTCATCATCACTTTGCTGTGCTGACAATCCTTCAGTTAATGCTCTTGAGAAACTTGCGATAACTCCTTTATTTTTTTAGCAAGAATTTCGTTTGCTTTTTCTCTTGGATAACCTCCTGATAATGCAACAACTCTAATAACTCTTGGATGTTCTGTTAAATCTTCATAAAAAGTTTTTCAACTGTTGGCAATGTCACTTTTAACATAACATTTGAAGTTTCAGGCAATTTATCAAGATGTTTTTGATTTCATTTTTTCAAAAATTGTTTCACATTCCGCCTTATCAACATTGTGAATATCTACTTCTGGTTCAATTATTGGAACAAGTCCTGCTGCAATAATTTTATCTGCAACTTCAAATTGCTGATCTACAACTTTTGCAATTCCTGTTTGTGATGCCTTTTTTATAACAGAACGCATTTTTGTTCCAAAAATATGTCTTTCGTTCGCTCTTTTCAAAAGTTCATCCAATCCTGGCATAGGTTTCATTATCTGAACTCCATCTTCTAATTCTTCAAGCCCTTTATCAACTTTTTAAAAAAATGGCAAAAACTCCTTTTTCTTCCCACAAAAAGTCAGCTGTATATTTGTCATCAATTTTTTCTGTCCATAGTTTGCTCAAACAAAATAGCTCCTACAATTTCCTTATCACTAAAGGCAGGACTTTTTATAATTCTAGTTCTCATTTTGTGAATTAAATCAAACATTTCTGTATCATTAGAGTATTCACTTTCGTCAATTCCATACAATTTCAACGCTTTTCGGAGTACTTCCCACCACTTTGATCCAAGGCTGCAATAAATCCTTTTTCCATTTCTCATTCTTTCCAATCTTTCTTTCATTGTAAATTCCTCCTAAATTAAAAATAATTTGATTTACAAAACTTTTTATCTCTATCTTTATAATATCACTTTTTAAAAAGTCAAGAATAAATATAAATTTTTTTAAAATAAAAAAATTCCTTTAATTTTTCCCATTGATTAGACTTTTTATGATATAATTTTTATATAATCAATTTAGGAGGAAAAAAATGGGAAGACATGGTACAATAGCAGGGCGTAAGGAAGCACAGGATAAAAAAAGAGCCGCATCATTCACAAAACTTGTTAGACTTATAACAGTAGCAGCAAGAGGTGGAGAAAATCCTGAATTTAATGTTGCCCTCAAACATGCAATCGAAAAAGCAAAGGCAATTAATATGCCTAATGATAACATTAACAGAGCAATCAAGAAAGGAGCAGGAACTGACGGTTCAACAGCCTTTGAAACATTAAATTACGAAGGTTACGGACCTGCAGGAGTTGCAATCATTGTAGAAGCTCTTACAGATAACAAAAATAGAACAGCTTCATCTGTAAAGATGGCTTTTGATAGAAATGGTGGAAACCTTGGAGTTTCTGGATCAGTTTCATATATGTTCGGAAGAAAAGGTGAAATTATCATTGAAAAAACTGACGACATTGATGAGGAAGCATTGATGGAAGTGGCACTTGAGGCTGGAATGGAAGATATGGAAACTTTGGAAGACAGTTTTTACATCACAACTGAAACAGGGAACTTTGATGTTGTGGCAGATGCTTTTAAGAAATGCAGGATACAAATTATTGGAAGCAGATATTCAATATTTACCGTCGATTGAAGTTGAAACTCTTAGTGAGGAAGACTTTGCAAAAATTAAGAAAAATTAATTGACACTCTGGAAAACGATGATGATGTTCAAAAAGTTCATCACAATTACGCTGGAGAATTATAATAAATATTTATGAATTTACAAATTTTAATTGCGGGAATTATTTTTCCGCATTTATTTTTTTATAAAAAAATAAGTAAATAAAATAAAAAAAGGAGTTACATTTTATGAAAAAAACGGAGAAGAAACAGTTACTCCAATAAAAAAATATGAAAAATCATTCAACGAAATGACTTTCAAAAACTTTACACTTGATTCTGTCTTGCTTGCAGACTTTGTAAAAATTAATCGAAAAACTAAAAAAATCCTTGATATTGGGACTGGCTGTGGAATTATCGCATTACTTCTGGCACAGCGGTCAAAAAGCTCAAATTACAGGCATAGAATTACAAGAAATAATGGCGGAAATTGCCATAAGAAATATTAATGGCAATAAATTTGAAAATCAGGTTAAAAATAATAAACGAAGATATAAAAAAATTATAAAAAAATATTTTTTTAACCGTGACGAATTTGACACCATCATCACAAATCCCCCATACTTTTGAATTTACTGGCGATATTTCCCAAACAAAACAATTTGGAACAACTGGCAAACGCAAGACATAATATTAATTTAACACTTGAAGAAATAATAAAAAAATTTCTTCTTATTTATTAAAAAAATATGGGAAGTTTCTCAATTGTATTCCGAAGCGAACGTCTAGTAGAAGTTCTATCGCTTTTACAAAAAAATATAATTTAGAGCCAAAACGAATGAAAAACTGCTACACAAAAATGGAATGAAAATTCAAAAATTTTGCCTTTTTAGAAGCAATAAAGGATGCAAAGAAAAGGATTTTCTATTGAAATGCCAATTTTTGTTTATGATGAAAATGGAAGAAGAAGTGAATATGTTGAGAATTTGTATAAATAAAAAAATATCAAAATATATTTTTTTATTTTCTTTAATATTTAGATAAACAATTACTTTTTTTAGTTTCATAAAATGAATTATTATTAATGAATATTTTTTTCCAATAATTTATGTATTTTTTTCTTTTTAAGCAAAGGGGAACAATCGCCATCCCCTTTGCAAAACCCGGCTTAGTCTAAGCATTTTTTTGAAAACAAAAATTAAACTCGCTTCGCTCAGACAGTAATTTTTTTATTTCCAAAAAAATCACGACATTGATAATTTAATTATAACAATTTCTTATACAATTCTTTTTATATCTTCTAAATTTGTATCTCGTGGATTTCCACCTGTACAAACATCATTTAATGCAGATTCAGCAATAAAGTCCAAATCTTTTATATCCATAATTCCTTTTAAATTATTTGGAATTCCAACATCGCTTGCTAGTTCTCTTACTTTATCAACTGCAGCTTTTCTATATTCTTCTGGTGACATTGTTCTTGTATGTTTTACACCAAATGCTTTTGCGATAGCTTTAAATTTTTCTCCAGTAAATTCAGCATTGTATTCCATTACAGTTGGAAGAATTATTGCATTTGCAATTCCATGTGGAGTACCATAAAATGCTCCTAACGGATGTGCCATTGAATGTACAATTCCAAGCCCTACATTTGAGAATCCCATTCCAGCTAAATATGAAGCAAGTGCCATTTTTTCACGTCCTTCAGGCTCATTATTTACAGCACTTCTCAAATATTTGGCAATTAATTCAATAGCTTTCAAATGGAACATATCTGTCATTTCCCAAGCAGCTTTTGTTGTAAATCCTTCAATTGCATGAGTTAAGGCATCTAGTCCAGTTGCAGCAGTAAGTTCCTTTGGCATACTTGTCATCATTGCGGGATCAACAATTGCTATAATTGGTAAATCGTGGGGATCTACACAGACAAATTTTCTGTCTTTTTCAACATCTGTGATTACATAGTTAATTGTAACTTCTGCAGCAGTTCCAGCTGTTGTTGCAACAGCGATAATTGGTACACATTTATTTTTAGTGTCTGCAACACCTTCAAGACTTCTTACATCAGAAAATTCTGGATTATTTATAATAATGGCAACTGCTTTTTGCAGTATCCATTGGTGAACCTCCACCAATTGCGATAATGTAGTCAGCACCTGAAGACTTATATTTTTTTCAACACCATCTTTTTACATTTTCAATAGTTGGATTTGGTTGAATATCAGAAAAAAACTTCATACGCTAAATTTTTCTTTATCTAGTAAATCTGTAATTTTTTTGATACTCCTCCAAACTCTAAAAGCCCCTTATCTGTACATATAAATGCTTTTTTTGAATTTATTTTTTTCTTTACTTCTTCTGTAATGTGGTTTATTGCTCCAAAACCATGATACGAAACTTCATTCAAAAATAATTCTTTGTGCCATTTTTTCTACCTCTTTTTCAAATTTTTTTGTTTTTTTAATAAACATTTCTACTCTAATTATACGACACTTTTTCACTTTTTCAAGTTTAATATTAACTTTATTTTTAAATAATTTTATTTACTATTTTTTTACTAAGTAAGAATTTTTTTCTTTCAAATGACACAATAAATATGAAATTTTAAAATTTAATGCTCCAGCTCCTGTTGCCGCAATATTTGTTAAAACATGACTTTCAAAAATATTTTTTTGACTAACTTTTTCCAACAATAAACATTCCAAAACAAAATATAGCCATTCGTTTTAAATATTCAAAATTTCCCTAAACTTTGGATTATTTTTGAAAATAGAGAATTTTATGCACTCCATTTACAAGTAAATTTATATTTATTATAGAAATAATGGCTCCAATTAAATATCCAAAAATAAAGTTCCACACAGTTAAAAATTATTCCCATAATAAAAAAATTGCCATAATAAAAAAATAGAAATAATGTATGCTTTTTTTATATTTTTCTGGCATTCTTTCAAGCATTTCATTTTTTTCCTTTCCTCAATTTATTTTTTTAAAATTAATAAATTATTTTATATTGTTCACTTGTTTTTATAAGTGACCAGTATCCTGAAAACTGCCCCTATTATTAAAAAAATACAATTAAAACAAGTGGCTGATCTGTCTTAAACAAGTATCTTTTTAATAGCATATAAAATCCTAACATAATTAATATTGGCAAGGCTAAAAATATAAACCATATTTGTAGCAAGTGCAAAAATATTTCATAACTTTACTATTTCTTTTTGTTTTTTTATTTCTTTTTTCATCATTATGCCTACCCAGTTTTTTTCTATTTCAAAAAGTCTCTGTTTTCTTTTTTTCTTCTTCATCAATTATTTTTATCATTAGTTAAATCTTTATTGTTATTATTTTTCTAAATTATTTTTTTCATTTTCAAAATTCATAAAACTTACTTCCCTTTTTTTATAATTTTTTTAAAACAAAAAAATATTCTGCTTTTCCCCAAATTCAGGATTAGAAGCTGTATCAAATATTTCAAATCCTTTATTCTGCACAGTTTCCACAATCCATTCAGGCTCATAAATAAATTTGTTTTTGAACTTCGTTATATTTTTCTGAACAAATTATCATTTTTATTTTCACGAATGAATAAATCAATTTCCACAAGATGTTTTCTTTTTGCCTAACTTTTTCATGCCGCCAAATACTTGTATATTCAGGCTCTTCATCCAAAAAAATATCATTTTTCAAATATTTCTTCAAAAAAATATCTTCCGTCACAGCATCAAAAATCAAATATCCACCTTTTTTTCAGATTCCGATTACATTTTTCAATAAATTTCAAAAAAATTCCTTTTTCATTTTTCAAATAATTTACTGTATCAAAATTACAAATAATATAATCAACCTGATTTATTTCACTTTTTATTATTTTTTTGTTGTTTTCAAAAATTCTGATTTTTCATTTCCATTTTCATCAAAAATTTATTTTTATTTTTCATAATTTATAATATTTTTTTGTTTATCAGACTATAATTATTATTTTTTTCAAATTTTTCCTTTTTAATTTTTTCAGAAATTTCCAGCATTTTTTTCTGACAAATCCACTCCAATAACTGAAAATCCATCTTTCAAAAAAATCTCCATATAAATTCTCCAGTCCCACATCCCAAATCCAGAACTGTTCCCTTTTTTTAATAAATGTTCGTAAAAAAATTTATACCATTCATCATAATTTACATATTTCATAAAAAAATATCGTAAATTTCTGCAAACTCCTTATGCATATTTCCTCTTTTCAATTTTACTGTAATATATTTGAATCTTTTTTTAATTAAGAATTAGATTTATTATAGCACTTTTTAGTATAACTTGTGAACTATATTTATTTAAAACTGGATTTAAAAAGAAAAACTCTCAAAAATTTTTATTGAGAGCTTTCTATTTTTATTTTTATTCGTTTTGAAAGAGAAGGTTTTTTTCTAATTTACTTTCCCATTCTGCAACTTCATTTGGGAAATAATCTAAAAAAATTTATTGACATTTTTTTCCTTTGATCTCGATATCTAAGATTTTATCACCTTGTCTTAATAATCTTACTATTCCTAAATCTTCACGTGTTTTTTGTTCCACCAATGATAGTATGCTTCCCGTCCAAACTACTTATAGCTTGCATTGTTATAAAAATTGGCTACTATTAGTATTAGGCCCAGAATTTGCCAAAGCTAATATTCCTGCATAATTAAAAATTTAGCCATTTCACAAATTCATCATTTACATAATAACCTGTTGTTCCCGTTCCATCACCTTTATGATCTCCGCCTTGCACTAATCCATTCGGAATAACTCGATGGAAAGGTAAATTATTATAAAAATTTTTTTCTTTGCCAGAAATACAAAATTTGCAACATTTTTTTAGGAGCTGCTTCAGGATATAAGTAAAATGAAATATCCCCTTTTGTAGTTTTTTTATAGTTGCTTCCAGCCGAAATTCTTCCATTATTTTTATTAAATTTTTTTACTTCCCTATTTCTACTTTTTCTACTTTTTTTATTTTTCTTCTGTATTTCTTGTCTTTTTTTAGTTTTGTTTCTTTTTAGCATTTGCAACATTTACAATTAATAACATTAAAATGCTAAATAATATTACTATTTTTTTCATGATCTTTCCTAACATTTTTTTATTTTTAAAAAAATAGTGGCTTTAATTATATATTGTTTTTTTATATGTCCTATCATTTCCTCAATTTCCATTTTACCATTAAAATCAAATTCCAAAATTCTAAAAATTAATTTCCTCAATTTCCAGATTATATTTTTAAAAGCTCCTTTTTCTTCCAAAAATATTATCATAAATAACAAGTACAGAAAATTGATTCCCAAAACCGTCCACTAGTTCTAAAGTATTAATCACTCTATTTTTTTCTTTATTTTAAGAGAATTTCTTACTATTTCATCTGCAATTCTTTTTACTTCTTACCGCCTTGTAAAGTTCAGAAATAACTTCAGGCAATTTTATTGCAAATAATATTTTTTAATTCTTCTCTTCTTTTTTTAACTTTACTATTGCCATTCTTTAAGTTCCTTACTTTTTTTATTTTTTTGTAATTTTATCCTTGAATTGCTTTTTGTCAATGGCGGAATAATTTGTTTCTTTCTTGAAACTACACCTTTTAAAGTCACCAAATTACTGTCAACTTTTTTTCTCCAAACGCTTTTTTTCAATAACATCATTTCCATCTCCTGAAACAAGAGCCGTAGAATCATTTGTTAAAAATATTTGTAATTGCAAGCATAAAAGAATTTTTAGTCCCATCTTTTTGCAATAATATTGTCAATTTCAGCAAGTAATTTTTTTCTTTTCTTTCCAAAACTTCTGCTTCGTTTTACAGTATTAACTTGTGCAACACCAATTTTTTTATACCGTCAATTTCAAATATTTTTCATATCCATATTTAACAGTTCCGCTTCAGATTTATCCCCAAGAGCAGTTCCAGCTTTTAGCATTTCAAGTCCGTATTCGTCTGCATTTATTCCAGCGATTTCAGCCAATTCCTTCCCAGCCTTTATATCACATTCTGTACAAGTTGGAGATTTGAACAATAATGTATCTGAAATAATCGCACTTAACATAAGTCCAGCAGTTTCCTTGCTTGGCACAAGATTATTTTCCTTAAATAATTTCAAAATAATTGTCGCAGTACATCCAACAGGCTCTACTCTTGCATACAAAGGCTCATCCACATTAAAGTTTGAAATTCTGTGATGGTCAATTAGTTCCAAAACTTTTTGCTTCTTCAAATCCTTCAGCAGTTTGAGTTCTTTCATTATGATCCACCAGAATAATCTCTTTTTCCAGCCACATTTTCCACCAATTCAGGTTTTTTTCAGCTTTAAAAATAATTCAAGGCATACTTAGTTTCTTCATTAATTTCCCCAAGTCTTACAGCCTTAACATCTTTCCCAAGTTTATTTTTCAGTTCCGCATAAGCAATCGCTCGAACAAATTGTATCTGTATCTGGATTCTTGTGTCCAAAAACTAATATTGACATATCTTTCCTCCTAAATTTTTAATCATTCTATATTATTATAACCTATTAATCTTATTTTTTTAAAATAGAAAAAAATCCGTTTTTCAAAAAAACTAAATAAAATAAATGTTTAAGAAAAATATATTTATTAGCAATAATTTATTTTTATAAACCTTAAACAAAAAAATATCTTGTTTGTTTTTTTAAACTTCCAGCAATTTAGCAACTATCTCGTATCCATAAATTTTATTTTTTTCAAAAATTTCTTTATATTCATTAATCTGCTCCTGATACTTCTCATTCGTTTCAGGCTCAAATCCAGTCTTATAATCATAAATATAAATTTTCTTATTTTTTTCTCATCAATGTTAATTCTGTCAATAATCCTTTTTTTCACCATCTGCATTTAAAATCTCAAACTCTGTATAAACCTTGTATTTTTGAGCTATACATTTCTAAATTTTTTTCGAAATGAATTTATCCAGTCTTTCTATCAAATCTTCAACAATTTTTTTCCAAGCATATTTCCATATCGGCTGTACAATGCTGATTTTTGCAACAATCTTATCATTTTTCCAAGTCATTTAAAATATGCTCAAAGTAATAGTGCATTGCAAGTCCTTTTTACGCTTAAACTCATTTTCCAATGTATTTGAAGATTTTTTTACAACAAATTTGTCATCGTCAAAATATGTTTTTAAATAAATTATCGCTTACTTTCACATCTGATGTGTCTGTTGTTTCCTCAGGAATTTCTGATTCCACAATTTCACCTTTTTTATATTTATTCTCATCTTTATAAACATCAATCACTCTTTTTCACTAAAGAATCAGCATATTGCTTGTCTTTTTGTTATTTCAGCGTCAAACAGTAATATCAGATTTTTTTAGCACGAGTTAATGCAACATAGTCATTGTTAATTTCTTCCATCATTTCTTTTTTTGAGAATTTTTTTATCTCTCATTTCACTCAATTCATTTCTAATCATTCTTTTTATTATAATCTGTAAACAATATCACAAATTTTTTTCATATCATTAAATTTTTTTATCAAAAATCTAAATAGCTTTTTAAAATTATCTTTATCTGGATTTCCTTTATTTGTTTTTCTCTTATAATAAAAATACCGTATCAAACTCCAAACCTTTTGAAGCGTGAATTGTCATCAAATTTATTGCATTAACATCCTTGCTGCTAACCTGTTTCACATTTTCCTTTTTCTTCCTCGATAAATGTTACAAATTCATACAAATTATTATATTTTTTTCAAAATGTTAAAAAAATATAAAAAAATATTCTTCAAATCACTATTTGTGGAATAAAATTTCGTTATTTCAAAAATTCTCAACAAGTTTTCTTGAAAAAAATTTTTCTTTTTGATACTTATCATTTAAGTTTATTGACAATGCTTTCAATTCTTTAATTTTTATCAATAATTTCTTCAAAAAAATTAGACCATTTCTTTCTAAAGTATTAATTTTTTTATATTCTAAAAGTTTTTCCTTTTTATCTCATCATCTTTTTGAATGTTAATAAACTCTTCAAAACCTTTTATTTTTAGAATTTTTCGCTAATATATTTCATAATCTCATTTTTATTTTTCAAGTAGATACTTTTACGTGGCTATTCAATCCGCCAATCAAGTCACTTCTTACAAATTCCAGTAAATATTTAAAATTATCAAATGCAAAAAAATTTAATTAACTGATACATTGAAACAATCGGCTTATACTCCAAAAATAGTTGCTTTACTTTCAAGTGTATACGGAATTTTTCGCCTCATTCAGAGTTGCTGCGATTTCTTTTTAAATGAGCATTTTTACGGCAGATAACTGCACTTTTACCTAAATTTTTTTGATTTGACCATTTTTTTATCATATCAACAATTTTTTTGTATAAATTTTTTTCTTTTTTCTTTTCGTATCTTGAATAAAATACCCAAAATATCCTCTTTGATACTCTTCATCTTCTCTGTAGCTAGAATCCGTATAATTCCAGTCAATGTCATATCCATTAAATATTTTATTAACATTCTCAATAATTTGCTTGTAACTTCTATACGATTTATCCAAAGTTTGAACATTTCCTTCAATCATTGTTTCCAATTTTTTTCAAATAATTCCTTTTTCACCGCCACGCCAGTTATAAATGCTTTGTTTTTCATCACCAACACAAATAATATTTTCTGAAGTATTCAACATTAATTTCAAAATTTTTCCACTGCAAAATGCTCGTGTCTTGGAACTCATCAATCATAATCGTGTCTATTTTTTTCCACCGATTAATTCAAGAAATTCTTCTGTAACTTTATCATTTTTCCACAAATTTTAGTTCTTTATTAAAAATAAATTCATACGTGTACACCAAAATATCGTTGTAAGTAAATCTTTTTTTGAAGAAATTTTTGATTTTTTTGAGCAATATTAAATATGATTTGAGCGATATTTTTTTAATTTTTTTGTCTAATGGCAGTACTTTGCTTACAAAAAAATATATTCAGATAATTTTTTTCTTTTAAATCTTCAGAACTTTCTTCCAGTGCTTCTCTATCATCTTGATTTTTTTGCTCCTGTAGTTTTTTTCTTCCATCCCAAATTTTTTCAAAAAAATAAATTTATTTCTGGAACAATCAACTCTAATTTTTTTCTTTTTATTTTTCTGATTTTTCATTTTTACTTTCATCTTTTACTAAAATACTGTATTTCTTGTAAAGACTATGAAATGGTGCTGTTAAAACTTCTTCTGTATCTTTACCCTTTTTTTATCAGCAATTTCTTCAATTTTTCTCAAATATTCCATCCAGTTCATCTATAAACTTATACGATACTTTTTTTATCCTTTGGCATCTCAAAATCCTTAGCCAAAACAAATTTTCGGATGCATCTCCAATATTTCTTCAATAATTTTTTTATAGACTCCAATATTTTTTTCTCTTTCTTTTCATCAAAAAAATAAATTTAAATTTTTTCAAAAATTTCTTTATTCTCAATAATTTTTAATCAAAACTTTTTGAATAAAATTCATCTGTTTCCTTGTCCAAAAATCTCGTAATTGTAAATATTAAAATACGGTGCTATTGCATTTTTTTAAAGATTTGGTTAGTAAAAACCGTCGATTGTGGAAATCCGAATATCCTCTTTATTTTTTTATCATTTCCAAAATAAATATTCTGCAATTCCTTTTTTTATTCAAATTATCAAATTTATAGATTTCTTTTTAAATTTTTTTCTAATTCTGTTCCGTTACCCTCGTCAAAAGCGATTTGATGTAAAAAAATCATAAATTCTCTCTTTAATTTCAGCTGTAGCTTTTTCGTAAAAAGTCATTACAACTATATTTTTTTATAATTGACACCTCGTATCAAATTAGCTATAAATTCTAGCGATAATCTATACGTTTTCCCCTGTTCCTGCACTAGCTTTCAAAAATTATATTATTCGTCTTCATCGCTTAATTCATCCTCCCTTCTACAAATATTTGCATATTCTTTATAAAAAAATAATTTTTTTGAATCTTTAAAATTGCCCAAATCATAAAATTCGCTATTTCTGTATCTGCTAATTACTTCCTCAATATTTTCCTTAGTTAATTTTTTATCTTCAGTTCTCTCATCTGATACTAACGCACCTTCCCAAGTATCTACAATAATTTTTTTCAATATTTTTCATTATTGTCATTTTCCAGCATTAATGAATAGTAATCTAGCTGTTCCATTGCTTTATAAACTTTATCAGTTTTATAGCCCTTTTTTTCCATCTCTCAATTTTCCTGACTTATAATCAAATAAATAATTTTTATCACTCGTTTTTTTATATGCAAATCTGTAACTCCATTAATAGACACATTCTCAAACAGCTCTTTTTTTCCGAAGATAATTTTATTCTCTCTTCAAAATAAATTTGAATATCTTGTTCGGTTTCCAGCTTCTTAATTAATTTTTTTCAAAATATTTTTTCCGCTGAATTTAAAATTTCTTCAAACGAAACTTTTTGTAAAATTCCAAATATTCTTTAGGAACTTTTATACTCAAATGAATTTATTACATTTTCCAAAAATTTCTGCCAGCTGGTTTCTATCAATTTCAAAAGTTTTTATTTTTCCAAGTCTGCTTTATTTTTTTCATAACGACATTTTTCGTAAAAAGCGTGAATTATCGTTCCAAATATCTTAACATTTAGTTCGTCTTCAACCTTTTCAACTTCCTGTTCCCCTATCAATTTTTTTCCAAATAATACCCATACTCAAAATCTCTCATTTTCTCAAACGAATAATATCCCAAGCTCAGTTTTTTTCAGCATTTATTTTTCTCAAGATTTTTTTCCAATTTTCGATGGAATAAACTCCCCAATTTCCTTTTTTATCCCATTTCTCTTTTCTATCCTTCAAGAAATATTTTTTTCACAAAATAAAGCTCTTCCGCTTCACTTATTTCACCTTTTATAACCCCTAATTCCATACTTTAATTTCAATTCCTCGATAACGCTCGCCGAATCAATATTTTTTTCTCCAAATCCTTAACATATGCTAAATACACATTTTTTTCGCACTTAATATATTTTTGATAAATTTTAAACATTTCAATCAGTTTTTTTGTCATCGCTTGTTGGAAGTCCCATTTTTGCACGTTGAATTTTTCGAGAATAAAAAGTTATTCATTTTTTTATTTTTTTGGAAATGAATCCTGCAAAATTTAAAAATAATTATATTTTCCTTCGCATTTTCAGAAATATTTTGCAAAGGAATTTATTGAAAAAGCTATCTTTCAGATTCATCTTCAATACTGTCTTCTAAGTTCAATCCAATTGATTTTTTTATCCAAGTATTTTAAAAAAACAATTTTCAATAAATTAGATGAAACATTTTCATTAAAAAAATTTATCCCACTAAATTATCAAAGCTAAAATCTTCCAGCACAACCATTTCTGACAAAAGCCTCAAAAATACTTATCCTTCACATTTTTTATCTTCTTTTTACTTTCTCCTCATTATTCAAATAAATTTTTTTCCAAATAATCGCCATATTCCTTCAATGTCGTATACTCGTAAACTTTTTTTCCAGTTCTTCAACAAACTTAATAATTTTACTGACAGCCGCCATTCTTTTTTTATAAATGTCCTTAAATTTCTCCTTTTGATTCTCTTTTTCCAATTTTTTTCAAATCTTCTTGATTAATTCGTTCCAATTCCTCTCTTGAAATGTATTTATAATCTTTTTGAAGCCAAATTCTGAAAAAAATGTAGTAGCTGTCTTTCAAATCAAAAAAATATTTAGCAAATCATTAGATTTATATGCATCATAAAGATCTTTCACCCGAAACAAAAAAATAATTTTTTTCCTTATCTTTTCTATTAATTTCTTTTCATATTGTCCAGCAAATTGTAAATCAAATTCAAGATTTTGTATATCTTGGTATCTTTCATAGTTATTTCCAAATTTGAAGAAATTTTTTTCTGTTTTTAAAAGATGATAGTCATTTTTCGCCTCTTCAGCATTTTTCCTGTGCCTCAAAAAAATTCTATAATTCTCTCCCAAAGCTCCATTTTTTTCTTACTCGCCTTTTTTTACTCTCCTTCTCAACTTCCTCCAATTTTTCTCACTAGCCCCAGCAATTCTCCAAATTTACTGCTAAATTCATGAATTTCTATATTTATATCTTTCGCATCAAAAAAATCTCTTTTGCTGGCAACGAAAAAAACTTTTCATTTATTTTTCAATTCTTTCGTATCAAAAATCATTTTCTGACAATTGCAAAAATATTTTTCCACAATTATTCCCTTTTTCCTCAAAATTTTTTCACAATTTCCTTTTCAAACGGAGAAAATCTGACTTTATTCACAAAACAAATCTTTTTTTATGCTTTTCTCAAAAAAATTATCCGAAACATTTTCCACATTTCTAAGCATATACGGCAAAAATCAAACCTTTCATTTGACAAGTCTCTTTCACCTTTTCATCCACCATTTTCAACGTTTCAAACAAATTTTTTTCTGCCAATTTTTCCAATTCAATATTTTTCCAAAGTCAATTTTATGCTCCTGCAATTCCGCAAACAAATTGTAATAATTATAAGCAATATCAATAATATCGTAATAACTCGACACTTCCAGCCTTTTTCTTCAGCTTTTCGTCCAACGAATTATAAAAAAAGCACAACCTGCTTTTTCCTCTTTTCACCACAATCTTATCTGTAACAAAGACATTTTCATAAAAAAATCATAACTATTTATCAACCTAAAATTCTGAAAAAAATCCCTAAATCCCGCTGTATTTCCTCACTTTGTAAAAATTCCCTTTTAATCTCAAAAAAACGAAGCCGAATTTTCAAATACAAAAAGCGTATTTTTCATTTTTTTCTAAATTCTTCAAATAATATTTTTTTAAATCAGATCCAATCCCTTTATAATTAATTTTTCATAGTATCTTTCTCCTTAAACTGAAGATTTTTTTATAAATTTTTTTACTATTATAGCATTTTTTTCAAAAAAATTGTGAAAAATATCCAAAAGTTGTTTCCAAATATTAATTTCAAAGTTTTAATTTTGAATAATAAAATCACGATAACACATTTCTATTTTTAAGATAGAAATTTACCGTGATTTTTTTCCCTAGTCTTAAAAAAATATTATCTAAATGATTCTGATACTAATCTTCTTAAAACTTCTAAAACTAACTCTTTAAAAATATCTAATAATTTATTTACTATATATTCTAATATATTTTTTTAACCTATCTAAAAACCTCTTCTCCAGCAGTATCCCAAATATCATTTTAAAAAGTTAAAAAAATCCATTTTTATCAACTCCTATATCTATTTTTTTATTATGTAACTCTTGAATTACAAAATTATTATAGCACGTATTAAATACGTAGTCAATAATTTTTTTAAAAATTTTTGATATTTTTTTAAATTCTTAACTTTTCCAATTTCTGAATAAATAAAAAAAGAGCCTTATCGCTCTTATTGTTTTGTTAATACTAAAAAAATAATCTTAGAAATATTCTAAATCTTTGATGGTGTTAATTTGGGAACTTATATATAAGTTTTAGTCCCCTTCGTTTTTTTGGGGTAGTCTAAATCGAAGGGAGAGTTAATCCGGTTTCCGAAGATAAGTTTTTAGTCCCTTCGTTTTTTTGGGGTAGTCTAAATCAATATAGTTATTCTTATAAGTAGCAACTATCGTTTTAGTCCCCTTCGTTTTTTTGGGGTAGTCTAAATCGAAATATAATATACTGAAAAGTTAATTATTTAGTTTTAGTCCCCTTCATTTTTGGGGTACTCTAAATCAGAATATCTAGTGGATTACATTATAGAAGTATGTTTTTAGTCCCCTTCATTTTTTTGGGGTACTCTAAATCCCGTCGAATTATGGGATAATATTTTACTTACTTGTTTATTTAGAGTGTGCCTGAAAAAAATTAAATGTATTTTTAATAGTTTCCTGACACACTCTAGCGATTTAGATTACCCCGTTAATTTATTTTTATCATATTTTTTTGATAATGCAAACTAATATTCCAAAATTTTTTTGCTTCTTTTTCTTATGATTTTTTCTCTGATACTTATTTCTCCAGATATGATTTTCTTTTTTTGAACTAAATTACTTTTACATTTTTTTAGTTTTCAGATTTTTCTTTCATTTTATACTCAAACATAACTTTCATAAGTTTACACAATTCTTTTTGAATTTCTATAGGTTTTTATTGGTTCTTTCTTTTTTATCATTATCTTTTTAGTTTCAGTTTTTTCAAATGTACAACTTCTTCTGATTTTTAAACTTTCTATTCTTATCTTTTTATCCTTTTCTATCTTAAATGTTACCACAAAACCATATTCTTTCAATATATCCACTATTGATTTCATAATTGCATTTTTTTAAGTTTTCTGTCATAAGAAAGCAGTTTTCTTAAATTTTTCCAGCACTTCTAAAAGTGAAACTTCAGCATTTGGAATATAATTAAAATGTGCTATATAATTTCTTATATACAAATCTTTTTTTCTCTTTTTTTAATTCTTTTTTACTTTTTTATCAGAATAGATACTTATTTTTTTCTGTATCGTCTTTATATAATTCTTTATAAAAGTTTATATACTTTTTCAACAATCTGCCCATTTTTATATTTTACATTCTTGCTATTATCAAAATTAAATATTTCTTCAATATACTGATTTTTCAGGAAATTCACCTTTTAATCTAAATCTTAGATCCCTTTCCCAAATTGAAGTATATCCCTACAAGCCTGAAGTATTCTTAATAGTAAACTTTGCAATAAATTTAATTCATTAAATTCAACTTTATTTTTTTCAAATGAGTATATTGTTGTATATTTCTGATTGCCTTCTCATATTTTTTTATAATCTTCATCAGTAAATTTTTCATCTTTTCTAGGTCTTGCATATTTTTCTATGTAAATTTTTCCTGGGTTGTATGATTTTTTTCTATTTCATTTTTATTACTGTAATTTTTTTAATTCTTCAATACTTATTTTATACTTTTGCCTCATCAGATATTTTTCTCAAGTAAATTTAACATCCCGTATTTTTTTATATTATAAAAAGCTCTATGCTTTTATAATATTTTTCTCCATCAAAATATATTTTTCTTTGTGTCAAATTTCTTCAATTCTTTCCTATCTTTTACCTTATTTCCATTAAAATTTAAAAACTTCCCTAATTTCATCCGCTTCTAATTCAAAATCTTCTGTTACTCTATTATTATCTAAGTTTAAAAGATTTATAAGTTCAAGTTGATCTGAAAAAGTTTCTTCTTTATTTGCACTCTGATATTTTTTTCAAGACTTCCTTTCAAATTAGTCAATTCTTTATGATTAAGTAATTTTAGAATTAGATAAAACATATTCAATCTTTCAGTGTATTTTAATATCTTTCCTAATTTTATCTCTCTTACAAATTCATTTTATTTCATATGGAATTTCTTTATTTCTATTATTTTTTTCATAATTTTTTAAAAATTTTTATCATATCTTTCTTTACTATCTTTTTTATTTTTTTATTCTAGAAAATATATCATTATTATTATTATTATTGTTTTCATATATTTCAAATTATTTTTATTCAAATAATCTATAAAACCTTTTTAAAAAAATATTTGTTGTACAAAAATCAATATATGTATTTTTCTTCCTTATCTTGATTATTAATCATATCTCTGCTTTTGTATAATAGCGAGATATTCTACTGGTACAGTTTTTTCTATATTTTCAAATTTTTTGATATTTATAATATCCTGTTTTTTTGATTTCTTTGTTTATTTATTTTTATTACTTCATCAGTTATTTTTAAAAATCTTTTACTATTTTTAACAAATTTGTTAAGAAATTCACCATAATAAATTTTTTTCAAAAAGATATATTTGAGCGTCTTTTTCTTCTTTATCTTTTGGAATCTTCCAAGAAAAATTTTAAAGTATTCCTTAAATCGTCTATTTTTATTATACAATTTCGTAAAAGAAGGAACAAAAGGAATATTCTTATTTACAAAAATTAAATTTTTGTATTTTTCAAATATTTAATTATTACATCTTTTTCATAAAAATTAAATACATTTTGCACTATTCAACTGCCCTAAATATCTTCAATTTCAATTTTTTTCTCATTTATTTCATTTTGAAAACATTTTTTGAAATTTCAGAAGGAACGATATTTTTTTAAATGCAAATATATCTTTCCCATCCAAATCCAAATTAAAAGTGAACAATTCCATGTCTAATACTGCTAATGGCTTCATCAATATTTGCAAAAATCTTCTATCTCATTTTTTATTATCCATATTAAAATCATAACTATAGAACATTTTTTTAAATTTTCTTTTACTTCATTTTTTTCTTGTTTTCATTGTATATTTTATCAACTTCTCCAGAAACATATTTTTTTCTTCGCCCTTATTATTTTTACAGTCTTTCCTCTCATTCTACCTGTAATATCATTCTCATTTTTCAGTTTCAAGAATATTTCTCAATGAAAAATATGCAAACCGAAGAAACTCCAATTATATTTCGTAAAAAAATGCTTCATTTTTGTCTATTCCTAGCAATAAAATCACTTGTTGCAATTTCTCCATCTTGTAAATAATAATTATATTTCCCGCAATTTCTTACATAAGTATCCAATTTATTTAGTAATTTATTTTCTATTAATTTTTTTAAACTTTTGATATTCAAATATTCTTTTCACTTTATCATTACTTATATTACTTGGTTTTTTTATACACATAATTTTTTTCAGAAGTTTACTCATTTCAATTTCCACAAAATGACAAAAAGTATATTTTATATTTTCATCATTAAGTTCTTCTTTTATCCAAATAATATTTATAAAAACACTTGTGATTTTTTTAATTCACTCATATCCGGAACTTTTTTCAATTAATTCTTTTATATTATTTACATTTTGTATTTCTTCGTAAATAATTTTAGCAAAAATTTTTCTTTTATCATTTTTTTCTTCCAATTATTTTTGTGATAGCATTCTCTTATTTTTATATTTTTTTCATGTTTTTGAATTTTCTATTAAAAATAACTTCTCAATATCTTCTTTTTTTATACAATTTATCAAATGCTTCCTGTACATTATTTATATAATCATTACGCTTTGCTGATTCTCTATAATAATCATAAATAATATTTCTTTTTGCTCTTCCCTCCAACTTTTTCAACATTATTTTCATTAATTTTTCTGGTAATTAGCCTTATTTTTTTCAAATGAATATTTTTAAAGAATTTATTTTATTCAATTTTTTTCTTAATGTCTTTTTCTAAATATTTCTAATTCTTCAGAATTTATATCTTCATTTAACAATATTTTCTTTAAAACTGAAAAAAACTATTTTTTTATTTTTTTAAATCATATTCTGAAATATCCTCTTCAGAATAATTTTTTTATCCTGTACTGCATTTTTTTCTCTTTCCTATTCTTTAAATACAGAATACTATCTTTTAGATACAATACTTTATTTGAAAAAAACTTTTTTTAAATTTTCTCTTCTTATTCTATTTTTCTTCTTCACTTGCATTATCAGGATTTTTATATATATATCCAGTCTTATACTTAAAAGCTCTGACAATCTCTCACTAGTCCTATTTTTCTTCGCTCGTACTTTTTACTAATTTTTCCCTCTTCAATATATTTTTTTATGCGAAATTCCATCAACTTTTGTAACTTTCATATATAAAAACCTCCTAATATCTATATTTTTTTACTCAATACCTAATTCTTTTTTAATGCTTTTTGTAAAATTTGTGAAAAAAATTCAGATTTTTTTCCTGTGCCAATATATCTAACCAAACAGGAATTGTTAAAGTTTTTCTTTTTAAGTGCATTTGTAACTTTTGCCACTTCATACACTGGATCAACAGATAAAATATACAAATACTGATTTTTCTTTCAGTTTCACATCCTCCACCTTTTAGAAGGCTCAGGAAATTTTTTTCGCACATCCAAAAAAAATCAGCCAAATGCAGACCCAATGTCTCTCTCAAATTTGAAACAGCCTCCTCCATGCTGTCTCCAAATGTAGCATAATAATTTACTCTCCATCTTCAAACTTATCAAAATCAACAATACAACCATAATAAGTCCCGTCTTCCTTAGTTACCACTACTGGATAAAAATACATCCATTTTCATTATCTCCTATCTATTTTACGTATTGAATACGTGTATAAAAAAATGTTTATAAAATTTTTTTAGCATTTCTGCTAAAATCAAAAATAATTATTTCAAATTTTTTTCTATTTTTTTAATCATTCATTCAGAATCACTATTCTTTACTCGTATAACTTTCTTTTCACTTAATCTTTCTAAAATAATTAAAAATTTTTTTCAAAAATTTTTTAGCATTTCTGCCAAATTAAGAATTCCCTTCGTTTTTGGGGTAGTCTAAATCCCATCCAAATTATGGGATAATAATTTTTTAGTGAAAGCAAGAAGGGACTAGAATTTAATCCCAACTTGTTTTTCAATACTTTTTACTGTTCCTACAGGTATATCTTTTGAATATGGTACTGTGACCACACCTTCCACACCTGGGATCATCCATTGATAATGACTACCTTTTATACGTACAACTTTTCCGCCTAATTTTTCTAAATCTTTTTTTCGATTTTTTTCTATATGACATAAATATCATTCCCTTCTAAAAATAACGTTAATCATAACTTCTAATAGAAAGTATCTGAAAAATTAGGAATAGTTGAAAAGTTTTTACAAATAGTCATTTTCAACTTACAAATCTATTATAACACGTACTCAGTACATTGTCAATAGTTTTTTAAAAAAATTTTTTTAGAAAAAAATCACAGTCATATTTTTTTAACTGTGATTTCAATATTTTTATAAAAATCAAAAAAATTATTTTTTTCCATTACGATCTTACAATTTGGAATAAAATTGCAACGACTAGAAATAATGTCGCAACAATTTCTGTAAATTTTTTTCAATTCCTTCTTTTTCTTCATCCAAAATATTAGCAGAACTTTTTTTGCTAAACCTTGGCTTCTGTCTGGCTGTAGTAAAATTACGCTTATCATAATGATTGATAAAATTACTAAAGCTATAATTAATAAATTTTTCTAACACATGTTCCTCCTATAATTTACAAAAACAAGAGAATAGCTAACCAATTTTTATTTTTTTAAATCAATTATTTAGCTGCTGCATCTCCGGCTTTTTATTATTACAGCGAATTTTTTTCAGGAATTAAACTTGCTCCTCCTACTAATCCACCGTCAATGTCTGTTTGAGCGATTAAGTCAGCTGCATTTGCGTCGTTCATTGATCCACCGTATTGAACTGTTACGTTTTTCTGCAACTTCTTTTTCCGTATAAGTCAGTTAATAATCCTCTGATGAATGCGTGAACTTCTTGAGCTTGTTCTGGAGTGGCAGTTTTACCTGTTCCAATTGCCCATACTGGTTCGTATGCAAGTACAACGTTTGCCATTTCAGCGGCTGTAACATCTTTTAATCCACCAACAATTTGAGTTTTTACAACATCATTAGTAGTTCCAGCTTCTCTTTCTTCCAATTTTTTTCCCCAATACATAAGATTGGTTTCAAATCGTGCGCTAATGCTGATTTTACTTTTTCATTGATGATTTCATCAGTTTCGTGGTAATATTCTCTTCTTTCAGAGTGTCCTAAAATTACATATTCTACACCTAAATCTTTTAACATCAATGGTGAAACTTCTCCAGTATATGCTCCGCTTTCTTTAGCGTTCATATTTTTCAGCAGCGATTTTTAATGTTGCTTCCTGCAGTTTCTCTAGTCGCTGTTTCTAATGCAGTGAAAGGTGCTCCGATTACGATTCCTGCATTTTTTACATCTGCTACTAAAGGTTTTAATTCATTGAAGAATTGTGCAGCCTCTTTTGCAGTTTTGTTCATTTTCCAGTTTCCAGCTACTATTACTTTTTCTCATAGTTTTCTCCTCCATTATTTATTTATATTTTACATTTTCTTTTATTTTATCACATATTACTTTTTTATCAATGCTAAATAAACTATTTTTACCTTTTTGTAATGGATTTTCAATTTGATTTTTTTAGATTTTTTTATGTTAAAAATTCTTTACGTAATCAAGTAAATTAAATATTTAAAAATATATTAGGAGGAGTTTATGGGTAATAATATCAGTGAGCAAAAAAATCAATTGCAGGATTAAGAGCAAATGCAGCTGCTTTTTATAATAAATCTGAGCTTTTTTTATGGGACTTGGCTTATTAATTCCAATTTTTTTGCATTAATTTTTAGAAGATAAAAAAATAATTTTGTAAGAGCGTATTCAAAGCAGACTTTGGCAATTACAGTTTTAACTTTTAGTGTCATTTTTTTATTAAATTTTTATTATATTTATCGGAAATCTAGCTTTTTTTATAATTTTTTATATTATTAATTATTTTTTTCAAATTGTTGCGGCGGGAGCATCAATTTTAGAAAAAGAATTTAAAAATTCCTTATATAGAAAAAAATTGTAAATTTATTATTTGTAGACTAAAGATAAATATTTTTTTAAAATAATCAAGGCAGGGACAATTCAGATATGCGAATGGTCCCTTCTAAAAAATTAAAAAGTTATTGACAAATTATAAAAACATATGATATACTAATTGAGTAACGTATGGGTGGATGTCCGAACGGCTAAGGGACCGGTCTTGAAAACCGGCGAAATCGCAAGATGTCTGGGTTCGAATCCCAGTTCACCCGCCATTTGAAAAATTGATATTTTTGGAGAAGTGGCAGAGAGGCCGAATGCGCTCCCCTGCTAAGGGAGTATCCGAGCTAAAACTTGGATCGAGGGTTCAAATCCCTCCTTCTCCGCCATTTTTTTACAAGTAAAACTAATTAATAAATAAATGTGCATCTATAGCTCAATTGGATAGAGCGTCTGACTACGGATCAGAAGGCTATGGGTTCGACTCCTATCAGGTGCGCCATTAAATAAAAATAATACTTTATTACATAACTTGAAGAGATTTAAAAATATCTTTGGAGATAATTTGGGACATTTTTTTAAAATTCTTCATTTTTTATTCCTTATTATTTATTTCTGTAAGTATATTTATTGCTTTTATACTAAACCCCATTTAAATAAAAAAATTTATTACAAACTTTTTCCAACAAAGGATAAAAACCTAGTATTTCAAAAATAATTAAAATATAATTTTTTTGTTTTAATAAACCGACGGAGCTTTTTATTTGTTCAACTACGACTGTTTGACGACTGGAAGGAGGAGTTTCGGAGTTGGGCAAAATAAAAGTCGTAGTCTAGTTATAGGTGCAGGATTTGCGGCAATGAGCAATCCTGCGAAAAAGAAAAAAACTAATAAAAATAGTAAAAACCTATATTTAAATAAAATAATCTGATACTAAATCCTATTATAAAATAGAACTATGTTAAGGACAAAAAGTTTTTAATTCCTTACTAAATATATATAATTCAAAAATTTATTAAACATTTGCTATTTAAACGAGGAATAGTATTATTTCCATTTTTTTATTTATTAAACATATACAAAAAAAGACTATCTTGAAAATATTAGGATAGTCTTTTTATTTTAATTGTTAATCTTAAAAAAATTTTTTTAAAAATCAATCAGTGGCAAAAAAATTAATTTGCCAATGCATTAACTTTTAATGTTAATCTAGATTTTTTTCTTGATGCAGTGTTTTTCTTAAGAACACCTTTTGTTACAGCTTTATCTAATTCTTTATATGCTGCACTTAATGCTGATTTAGCTTCGTCGACATTTTTTTAGCTTCAACAGCGGCAAGCACTTTTTTTACGAAAGTTTTAGTTCTACTTCTAATAGCTTGATTTCTAGCTGCATTTCTTTTCACCAATAAAAAAACTCTTTTTTTAGATGATTTTGAATGTGCCATTTTTTTCTCCTTTCAATAATTTTTACTTATGAAATAAAATGCTATATAATTCAATATATGCAAATTACACAATATATTATCATTTTTTTCAATAAAAATCAAGATATAAAGAACAAATTTTTTCTATATTGTCCATTATGAGTTATCTTGATTAATAATAGTTTATTCTTTTATGTTTTTTTAATTTATTTTAACACAAGGAAATGGTGTCTAATGCCCTTACGTTACAAAAATTAAATAAAAATAGAAAAAAACTACTATTAATCATAATGGTTATAAATAAAATTATAAAAGTGCAATTTCAATAAACCTATTCGATAACCATATAAATTTAGAAATATAATGAAATAAATATTATTCGCAAGAGGTCAAACCCTTGTTAAATATAAAGAATATTAAGTTTCTAAACAATTCTAATATTAAAAAAATAATTGGGTATAATCTAAATTTATACATTAGAGAAATTATAAATTTTAAAAAAATCTCAAATAAACTTGACAGTGATAAGATTTAATTGTATAATCTTTACAGTGGTAAGATATAGAAGTTAGGAGAAGCTAAATATGGAAAAATCTAAAAAAAGTTACCATCATGGAAATTTACGAGAAGAATTGATTGAAAAAAAGGGATAGAGCTGATAAATGAAGTGGGAGAAGAAAAATTATCTTTAAGAAAAAGTGGCTAAAAATGTGTGGAGTAAGCAATGCAGCACCGTATACATATTTTAAGAAAAAGTGATTTACTTTACGCAATGAGCGATTATATATGGGGAATATTGGCAATGGAACTGGATAAAACAAGGAAAAGATATGAAAATCAAGAGGATTTGTTGGTAAAATTAGGAAAAACATATGTTATGTTTTTTTGTGAAATCATAGATACTATCATTTTATAATTTCAAGAAAAAAATATGAAAATAGATTTATTCTCAAAGTTTTTCAAAAAGTAGAAAAATAATAATGAAAAAGCTTTTTAGTATATTAAAAATTTGAAGCAACGAAAAATAATAAAAAAATGGGAGTGTCAAATCAGGCTATACAAGATAAAATTGTGGCAATGTGGGCGTTGGTACAAGGATTGACAACAATAATGATTACAAATGATATAAAGTATTCTGAAAGCTGGGAAGAAAAAAATAGAGGAAATAATAAAATCAGTTTGTATAGCAAAGTAATCTTTAAAAATATACTTGAACCCATTTAAAAGCAGAACTATTAAAAATTATATAAATTTAGGGTTTGAGTAAAATAGTCATAGTTTTTGAGTTCAATTTTAAGGCAGTTTTACTATAGGATTGAAAAAGTTGCTAGTTGCTGTGTGAGTTTGAATCTTAAATTTGATTAACATTTAGCAGTTAAATTTTTAAATAGGTTTAGTATATGTATGGAAGGTGAGAAATATGGAATTAATTATACACGATTTAGATAATGAAAAAAATTGGAAAAATTTAAAGTGGGAAATTGAAAAAAAGAAAAAAATTGCGGATAAAATAAAAGAGAGCATAAATCAAAAGAAAATAATAGATAATGAAGATATATCTATAATTTGTGATAATAATAAAATTAAAAAGCTGCATGGGGTGTTTTGAATGCTGGATTAAAACCCCAGGAAAGTGTAAAATTAGGGATGGATATGAAAATTTAGCAAAATTATATTCCAAAAGCAGACAAAGTTGTGATTATAAGTCAATGTATTTATGGTTCTTACAGTCCGTTTGTAAAAAAAATGTGCTAGATAGGACAATCCCATATTTATTACCATTTTTTTAAATTCAAAAAAATAAAGAGATGCACCATATCACACGAAATAAAAACAAAATTTGACTTAAATGTATATTTTTATGGAAAAAAATTTGTCACCAAATGAAAAAGACAGTTGCTAAAGAAATAGTAAAGGCTAATAGCGTGAATTTAGATGTGAAAAAAATTTTTAAGGTTTCTTTTTAGAAAAATTAGGAGAATGATGAAATATGAAAAATTAGTATAATAAATGGAAGTCCAAAAAGTAGGCAAAAAGTAATTCTGAAATATTAGGAAATTATATTTTCACCCTTGCTTAAAGACAATGAAATAAAAAAATATTATTCAATTTCTGTTAGATTAGATGATAAAATTAAAAATGAAATTCATAGTAGTGATATTTTTAATATTTCTCTTTTCCCTTTGTATGTTGATGGGATTCCATCCAATCTGTTAAAATTGCTTGTAGAATTTGAGAGAAAAAAATTATAAAATCTGGAACTAAAATTTATTGCATAGCGAATAATGGATTTTTATGAAGGCAAACAAAACCGGTTGGCAATTTTGCAGATAAAAAAATTGGTGCGAGAAAAATTAAGGCAGACTGGGGACAAGGAATTGGTGTGGGTGCAGGCGAACTGTTGCCGTATTTAAAAAAATATAAACTGGGGCAAGGACCACTCAAAAAAATTTAGGTAAAGTATTAGATAAATTTTCTACTAATATTCTAACTCTAAAAAAAGTGATAAGGATATTTATATAAATCCAAACTGGTTAAAAAGCCTGTATTTTTTTCAAGGTTCAATTTCATGGATTTTTAAAAAGGTAGAAAGAATAATTTGAGATTAAGAGAACTTTTTTAGAAAAAAAGTAATTAAAATTTAGGAATATTTCAAGAAAAATGCTTAGACAAGCAAGGATTCTAAAGGGGATAGCGACTGTAAATTGAATCTCAAAAAGTTGGACAAAAGAAAAAAATATAAAACCTAAAAACATTTATTAATAATAATTCTTTCGAATAACTACATTGAAAAAAACTATATAAATTGACAGAGATAAATTTTTTTGTTCAAATTCCTTGATAAATTTAGAAAAAAATTTGTATAATAGATGTAGAAAAAGAAAGTTATTTAAAAAAATGGAAGGAAGAATGCTTATGAAGAAAAGACCAGTAGTTTTAATAATTTTGGATGGATGGGGAATGAACCATCATGAAAATCAAGTTGATGGAGTGAAATTAGCTCATCCGATTAATTTTTAACAATTATCTTAAAGAGTACCCTCATACTGAATTAAGAGCGGATGGAGAATTTGTAGGATTGCCTGAAGGACAGTTTGGAAATTCGGAAGTTGGGCATACAAATATTGGTGCAGGAAGAGTAGTTTACCAAATGCTGCCAAAAATTTCAAAAGCTATTAAAGAAGGTACAATTTTAGAAAATAAAGTGTTATCAGATATTATGGAAACTACAAAAGCGAACGGAAAGGCTTTTACATATTACAGGATTAACTTCTGACGGTGGAGTTCATTGCCACATTGAACATTTAATTGGATTAGTTGATATGGCTAAGAAAAAAAGGATTGACAGAAGTTTATGTTCATGCGATTATGGATGGAAGGGATACGGCTCCTGAAAGTGGAGTAGAATACTTGGCACAATTACAAAAAGCATTAGATGAACTTGGTGTAGGAAAAAAATCGCTACAGTTGTTGGAAGATATTATGCAATGGATAGAGATAACAACTGGGACAGAGTGGAACTTGCCTACGATGCCTTAACTTCTGGAGAAGGAAACTTAGCGGCTACAGCTGATGAAGCAATCAGAAATTCTTATGCAGACGGAGTTACAGATGAATTTGTAAAACCTGTAAAAGTTGGTGCAAAAGACAATGGATTAATTAAAGATGGAGACGGTGTAATTTTTGCAAACTTTAGACCTGATAGAGCTAGACAATTGACTAGAACTTTTGTTGATCCTGAGTTTAAAGGATTTGAAAGAAAAGTTTATCCTAAAGTAAACTTTGTTACAATGGCTCAATATGACGCTACATTTAGCTCACCTGTGGCATATCCGCCTGAAACAATCGTAAACGGATTTGGGGAAATTGTATCAAAAGCTGGATTAATTCAAGTAAGAACTGCAGAAACTGAAAAATATGCACACGTTACATTCTTCTTCAACGGTGGAAAAGAAGAACCATATCCAGGAGAAATCAGATTGCTTTCTGACTCGCCAAAAGTTGCAACTTATGATTTACAGCCTGAAATGAGTGCTTACAAAGTTAAGGAAAGATTACTTGAAGAATTAAATACTGGAAAAGTTGATACTGTTGTATTGAACTTTGCAAATCCTGACATGGTTGGGCATACTGGAAATGTTGATGCTGTTATTCAGGCTTGTCAAGCGGTAGATAACTGTACTGGGCAAATTGTAAGAAAAGTATTGGAACTAGACGGTGCGGTATTAATCACTGCGGATCATGGAAATGCTGACTTATTGGTAAATCCTGAAACTGGAGAACCCTCATACAGCTCATACTGTAAAACCCTTGTTCCATTCATTTTCATCACAAACGACATGAAAGATGCAAAAATTGAGAACAGATGGAAAACTGGCTGATATTACTCCAACAATGCTAGATTTACTAGGATTGGAAAAAACCAGCTGAAATGGATGGAAGCACATTAATTATTAAATAATTATGATATTCATTTTAAATAAAAAAAGATAATTGGTTAATTTTAACAAAAAAATAAAACTATTGAAGAAAACTCTCTAAAATTTAAAGTAGGGAGATTTTTGTTGTAAAGAAAATAAAAATGTTATAATAATACGAAAAATAAACAGCATAGTTATAGAAGTCAATCAGTTTAAAATTATCATAATATAATAGTTCTTAATAAATATTTAAACTATATTGCTCAAAAACGAATTAAACTAGAATATTAAATAAATTTGAGAATATTATGAAAAAGGGAATAAAAATTTTTAAACACGATTGACTATAATTATGAAAAGTAAAAAAATTGTAACAATTACAGAGTAATAAGGAAAAATAAAATGAAAATTATTGATTTTCAAAGTTAAAATTTAAATAACTTTATAATTAAAAAAAGAAAAAAAGGAGAAAAAAATGAGTAACAATTTAAAAACAGGCGAAAAAAAGATTTAAAGGCTTTTTGCTAAAAGAGCGAAAAATGTAAAATACACGGAATCATTACTATTTTCGTACTTAATAACAGGAATGATAACATTTTCAATTGGTATCAATACATCTTCGGATGTACTTTATGAACGAATGAGTAAAGAACTTGTAATGTCAGCAGAAAAACACGTACTGCAATTAAGAAAAGAAAAAGCAAATAAAGAATCAATAGAAAACTTGAATTTGGAATTAATTCAATTAATGGAACAGGGAGACCAAGTTATAAAATCAAAATGGGATTCGTGGCAATTTGGTTCAAATACATTTGCATCAAGAAATAATGGAGCTTACAAAGGAAGAGGGGATAAGGCTTCAAAAATACCCTTTTGTAGGAGTTTATAACCGTGGAAACTGGGGAGAAACAGCAGCTTTGTCAAACAGAAGAAGAGTTCTAAATCCGGCAATTAATTCGTCATCTGTAGGTTCAACATCTTACGGATTGGCTTCATTGCTGCATGTGCAAGAGCCTGAAGTAGAAATCCAAATAATGGCAAATGTACGTCCAAAATCTGTTTTAAAAGAAGAAATAACAATTACCCCACAAATTGATATGCCAAGAGAAGTGGTAAGACCAGCGATTAATTTAGGTGTAACTACGCCAATAGCAGCACCAACAATATTGCTACCAACATTAAATCCTGTAGCAATAGAAGTTGCAAAAATTGATGAGCCGGGCGCACCTTCAAAAAGTTGATCCAATAAATATTACAATGAAGCTGGATGCACCACAAATAACTTTGAAAATTACACCGCCATCATTAACTATGGCGATTAGCGCACCAGAAGCTGAAGTAAATACGATAACGATTACACCTCCAGGGGTTTCGGAAGTTAGTACGATTACTGTGAATAAGCCAGCTGCACCGAGCGTTACACCACCTAGTCCAACAGTGAATCCAATAGTTTTTAGTATTCCAAACTTGAAACCTTATGGAAATAATCAATATCAATCAAGAAATCAAAATAAAAAAATTTAGAGGCAAAAATTTATACTTTATCTGTTCAAGATGATCCACAAAGAGGAGATAGTTTCAATTGTTGAATATATAACTAATACTGGCGAATTTACTTGCTCCAAGTGGAACTGTTATGAATGTTGATGTAAAAACGACGAAGAGCAGTAACATTAGATCCTGGACTTCCTACAAAGCAAAAAAACCTGGAATAGAAGAATGGGGCGGAATTGACGATCCAAACTATTCTTTCGAAAATTTTGGAAGGATTAATTTAATAGTAGAAGATACAGCAGGTATAGAAGTTCAACCGGATACTCATAAAGGAAATTTAAAAGTTAAGGGTATAAACAGCGGAATTATTGAAGGAAAAAGCTGACAAACAAGCTGCAATGTTATTCACATCTGAAAAATTCTACTTCTAAAAATGAACATACATTGATAAATAAAGGGAATATTATTATGGGAGGTAAGAATTCAGTAGGATTTGCGACTAGTGATTTTTATTGTTGAGAACAATAACAAGGCAAGTTGGCATATGATTGCAAAAATGAAGGAATTATTGATTTAAATAACGAAAAAAATCATGGAATGAGTAGTTGCTAAAACTCAAATTCCAATAGGTAGTAATTCTAGTTTTTGAAAATAGCGGGACAATTAACGTGAATGGGAAAGAATCTGGTGGAATTACCTTGTTAGATAAGATACCGACTGCCACAAATACTGGTACTATTAATATAACAGGAAAAATTCTTTTGGGCTTTATTCTGAAGTGGATTCAAAGATAAAAAAATGCTGGAAATATAAATATTAAAGATGGCGCTACAGGAAGTATGGGAATTAGAGTTGGAAGCACCACAGCAACTAATATGTCTAATGAAGGTGGAACTATTACTATTAGCAGTAAAGATGGTAATAATATGGGGGTTTATTCAGAAGATGCGCCATTTGATAATAAAGGTGCTATTAAAGTTGAAGGAAAGAATGGAAATATTGGAATGTACTTCAACGGAACAACTGGAGGAACAAATAAGAATCAAGGTGCGATTACTGTAACTGGAGAAAAACGGTTATGGTGTAATGCTTAATAAAGGTTCGGTATTTGAAAAATCATGATTCAATAACAGCAACAGGAACTGATGATATGGGAATGTACATGAAAAATTCAACTGCTACAAACAAACAAAACAAAACTATTTCAAGTACAAAACACCATGCAGTAGTTCAGGATGGCGGAACATTTACGAATGAAGGAACTGTTTCTACTGAGGCAGGTGGAAAAGTTGCCTTATATTCTGAAAATGGAACATTTACAAATACAACAGATGGAGTAATATCGACTAAAAATGGTGGAATTGCTATGTTTGTAAAGGATTCTACGGGAACTGTTGCAGGAAAAATTAATGTTGGAGACTCTGCAAATGGAAATACTGGAATTGGTGTGTATCTAGATGCTGCTTCTAGTAAAACTGTAACATTCAGCGGAGCGGAATTGAAGTTAGGGAAAGGAACTGTTGGGCTTTATTCTGAAAATGCTTCAAATTTTGGAATAGGATTTGCAGCAACTAATTTAAAAGCAGATGTTGGAGAAGGAGCAGCACTTGCATATTTTGGAGCTGTGGGAACAGGTACTATAAGTGGTGGAATATTATCTAATATAACATCATTGAAAAATGGGACCCTAAATCTACACTTCTATATGGAGATAAAAAAATTCAACAATAGTGGTTAATGATAATTTTGATATGTCAACATATACAGATATTGATAAAACAGCTCAATTTTTAGTATCTGATCAGGGAACTGCTACAATTAATGCTAGTAAAACTATAAAAACTAACTTGAAAACTACAGTTTCAGGATTAAGTGGCGCCAATGTAACAAATAAAGGAACAATTGAAATGGCAGGAACTGATGAATCTGAGGGAATTTACCTAAAAGGTTCAACAGGGACAAATGAAACAAGTGGGAAAATATCTGTTGGAGAAAATCAGTCTATAGGTATTTATGGTATTGAAACTTCTGCATTGACAAATAAAGGAACAATTGAAACTGAAAAGGAAAAATCAGTTGGGATGCTTGGGAATACGAGTACAATAGACAATGTTTCAGGTGGAACAATTGAAACAAAAGGTGAAAAATCAGCTGGAATTTATGGTACTAACGAATCAACAATTACAAACGAAGGTACAATAACTGCCAAGAAAACTGGATCAGCCGGAATTTATGCAGATGATAGTCAGGTTACAAACAAGACAGGTGGAATTATAGATACTGAAGAAGGAAAATCAGCTGGAATTTATGCTATTTTTTTAAAAAGGCAAAAATATTGAAAATTCAGGAACAATAAATGTCGGAACATCATCGTCTCCTGGAACAGAAACTCAAGGAATTGGAATTTATGCAAAAATTAGATACAGCAGCAACAGGAAATTTGAAAAATAGAAAATAAAGAAGCTATAAATATTAATATACAAAAAAATCAATTGGGATTTATGCACAAAATGAAACAGGTTCTGATGGAAGAGTTACGGTTGAAAAATAGTAAAGATATAAGTTCCATTGCTACTGCTAACGGAGCTATAGGGATAATGGCTAAAAAAAGCTAAAGTAACCAATATGGCAAGTACTGGGAAAATAGAACTAGGAGGAAAAACATCAGTTGGAATTTATGGAATAGAAAATTCTGAATTGAAAAATTTTGGAAGTATTTTACTTACCAATACGGCTACAGATTCAGCTTCAGTTGGTATGATGACAGATGGAAAAAAACTTGAAAATGACGGAATTATCACAATGAGTGGTGGAGCTTCAGCAGGAATGATAGGAAAAGACGGAGCAACCATAAAAAATAATGCTGCGGGAACTATTACAATACAAGGTGAGAAATCAGCGGCAATTTATACTGAAAATTCAACGCCATCAAATGCAGGTACGATTAATATTGAAGGTAAAGAATCATCTGGAATATTTGCAAAAATACTGATAATAAGGACTATACTATCGAAAATACAGGAACAATAAACTTAAAGGGGACTGCAACACCTCCGGGAACTAAGTCAGCTGGAATATATGCCGAAATTGGATCTTCAGCTGGAAAAACTACAGTGTACAATAAAAACAAAATAACTGTGGGGCAGAAAGATTCTGTTGGAATATATATAAAAAACGATGCGGCTAGAGAAAACGGAGAAGCTATAAATACTGGGACGATCGATCTGGATGTTGAACGTACAGTTGGAATCTTTGTGAATAAGGCAATTGGAGAAAATAGAAATATAATAAATGTAAAAGATAAGAGTTCAGCTGGAATGTATGGAAGTAACGATTCTATAATAACAAATAAAAATGAAATCAATGTTTCAAGTGAAGATTCAGCTGGAATGTATGCTTTAGATTCAAATGCTACAAACACAAGTACAGGAAAAAAATAACATTGACAGCGTCTAGTGGAGCATCTAGCGGTTCAGCTGGAATGTATGGAAAATTATCAAGTTCATCAGTAAAAAGATTATACAGTATTGAATGAAGGAGAAATCAAACTTACATCTGTTACTAAAAAAATGTTGGAATTTATGGTGAAGCTGCAAGTGGAGCTGCTAAAACATTGACTTTACAAAAATAATAAAGAAATAAATATTGATAATGGAAGTACAAAATCTGTTGGAATTTTTTTGCAAGAAACGACCTTTCTAATGGTGTAGATACAATAAAAGCAATTAATCAGGCTGGAGCAACAATTACGGTAAATTCAGAAGAATCAATTGGAATTTCGGCAGTAAAAAAAGTACAGTTGATAATAGTGGAACAATTACTATGAACGATAAAAAGTCCGCAGGAATTTATGGTAAATCTGGCTCAAAAGTAACTAACAATAAGAAAAATTGAAATGAAAGAAAAAGAATCAGCTGGAATTTATCTTGAAAATAGTGATGCTACAAATGCTACAGATGGAACAATTACTATTGATAAAGGAGCTTCGGCTGGAATTTATGGTAAATTTACAAGTGATGCGACAGATGACAACACAATAGTAAATAATGGTAACATTACTTTAACTGGTACAAGTGGAGAAGAAAAGAGCGCTGGAATTTATGGAGAACGTGATTCAACTGCTACTAAGAAATTGACAATAACTAATAATAAAGAAATTGAAGTCAACATGAAGAAATCTGTTGGAATATATGCCTTAAAATGAGGGAACAAAAAAATAGAGATGATTTAGTTGCGGAAAAATAATGCAAGTGATGGTGAAATTAAAGCAAATTCTGAAAAATTCAGTTGGAATGCTTGCTAATAATTCAGTGGCAAACAACAAAAAAATAAAATAACAGTAAATAATAAAAAAAGCTACTGGAATGTATGGAGAAAATGGTTCATTAATAACTAATGATACTACTGGAAAAAAATTGAAATCACGACTGCTGGTGAACAAGCAATGGGAATTTACGCAACAGGAAAAAAATACATCTACAGGAAAAAGTTACAGAAGGTGTAAATGACGGAACTATTGATGTAAAAAGGAAAAAGAAGGCACAGGAATGCTTGCAACTGCCAACGCTAAAATTGTTAATAATAAATCAATAACTGGTTCAGTTGAATCTGTAATTGGAATGTATGGAGTAGATAGCGGAACTGAAGTAATAAATAAAAAAAGATATCGAATTATCTGGTAAAAAAATCTACAGGAATATTCGCAAAAGATGATGCCAAAGCACTAAATAAAGGGAAAAATACTGTTAAAATCTACTTCCTGACAATTCAGTGGGAATGTTTGGAGTGTCAAGCGGAGCTGGGAAAAATTACTCTAACTAATGATACCGACGGAACAATTGATGTGGAATCTGAAAAATCTACAGGAATGTTTACAAAAAAATGATGGTAATTTAACAGATTCGACTGTAAAAATGAAGGAATTATAAATCTTAAAACAAAAAAATACAGTTGGAATTTATACTCCAAAAATCTGATGTACAAAAAAAGTAGGAAGAATTAACTTGGAAGACGATGCTGAATCTTCAGTAGCTGTATATTTATCAGAAGAAGCCAAGGCAGATAGCTTCAACAGGAATAATTGACTTGAAGGAAAAATCTCAAAGCAGAGTTGCTTATTATATAAAAGGAACTTCCGCCACTGACACTGGAAAACTTTATGGAGCAAATATCGGTACAATAAAAGGTTACGGAGTTGGAGTGTACCTTGACGGAGGTACATTGGATGGAACTACTCCTAAACTTGATTATACAAGTGGAAGTACAGGAAATGGGATAATTGGACTTCTTATGAAGGGAGCAAGTGCTGATATTTCAGCTTATAACCAAGGAATAAAAGTTGGAAATTCTATATTAGGCGGATCAAATGATTTTTATGCAATAGGAATTTATACTGATGAACAGGGAACTTCTGGAACTCCGAAACCTATTTCAGCTAATGTGACAACAGGTGCAAATGGAGTAGGACTATTTGCTGAAAATTCGAGTTATATTACTTATACAGGAACTATGAGTATAGGGGATAATACAACAGCTGGAACTGGTATTTACATTGGAAATGGTGGAGACGGAACTAAGGCTTCGACTGTAACAATTGATAGTGGTGCAGATATTAAATTAAATGGAGTAAATGGAGTCGGAGCAATTGTTACCACTAATGCAACAGTTAATTTTGAAACTGGTGCAAAGATTCAATTTGGTGGTGATGGAGTAGGTATCTTTGGACAAAAGGGAGCTGTTATTAATGATAACGGTGGAACATTGATTACTAACGGACACTCTGTAGAAAGAACACGGGTTACTGAAGGAAGTTCTGTAACTTCAAGTGATTTAACAATAGCTAACGGAAATGCTTTAGAAACAGGAAATATTCTTTCTCACGTTATAAATGGTGAAGCTATAATACAAACAGGAGTCACAGTTGAAGCAAAACCATCAACTAAGAATATTATTGGACTTATGGCAGATGGTAACAGCAATCCTGCATTAACCTGGGTTGGAACTGCTGGATATGATGCTGAAAATAAAGGAAAACTGGATTTGTCAAATGCCGAAACAAGTACAGCAATATATCTTGATTCAGCAAGAGGACTTAATTCAAAAGATATTCTTGTAGGAAATAAATCAACAGGAATTTATGGAATTTATAAAAAAATTCAACACCAGTTTATAGCAATGCACCAGCTGGAACTGTAAATAAAGGAACAATTACAACAACAGCAAATTCAAAAATTACAATTGAAATGAATCGTCTGCCATTTATGCCATTGGATTTGATAAAGTTGAAAATAATGGAGAAATAGAAGGAAAAAGACAAATCTGTTGGAATTTATGCAAAAAAATACTACTTCTAGTACTAAACCAGTAAATGTTAACAATACTGGAGATATTACTTTAGGAAAAGGTTCAGCAGGAATTTATATTTCGCCTGAAATTTCAACTGCAACAGTAGTAAATAGCGGAAATATCACAGTCGGAGATTCCACATTAAATTCAAGCGGAGATGTCGAATCTACTTCTGTTGGAATATTTGTAAAAAAATAAAACGAATTTAACTACAACAGGAGATGTAACAGTTGGAAATAAAGGATTTACATTATATGGAAATGATTCAACAATAAACGTAAACGGTGGAAACTATGATTTCTCAAACAGCGGAAGTCTTGCCTACCTTGAAAAAACAATGCTGTTCTTAACTATAACAACAGCGGAACATTGACAACATCATCAGAACCAATGCTGTACATAATTAACAGTAAAGCAAATATGAATAATAATGACATTATTGTAACTTCCAAAGGAACTGGTATTTATATGAATGGAGTTTCTACATTTAGCGGATGGAACGATATGACTTTAAATGATGGTTCAACTGGAATTTATGCGGATAATTCAGATGCAACAGTAACTGGTAGAAAAAAATAACAGGAACTTCTGATAAAGCAAAAAGGAATTGTTGCAAGAAATTCAAGTGTTACAAATAATGCGAATATGGATTTTTTTCAAATGATGATTCAATTGGAATCTTCTCACAAAAATAAATCATCAGCTGTAAAAAAATATTGTAAATAATGGAAATATTAACATTACAGGAAAACGTTCAATTGCTGCATATTTAGAAGGTACTATGGAACAAACATTTGAAAATACAGGTACGATAAACGTTGACAAGACGACAACTTCTGTAAAAAATGATTCTACAGTTGGAATTTATGCACAAAGCGGTTCAAAAATTAATGTAAAAAATAGTGGAAAAATAAATGTAGATGAAGCTTCATTTGGAATTTATTCACTTAGTGAAAAACGGTAATATAGAAACAACAGGAACTTCTGTAATCAATGTCGCAGACAAAGCTATTGGAGTTTACAAAAAAGCTGGAACTGCCAATCTTGGTGGAATAATCAATGTTGCAGACCATAATGCAACTGATGTGAATAGTGAGCCTGTAGGAGTTTATGGAACAAGTGGAGTAACAATTACTGACAATACATCAATCTTTAAAGTTGGAGATAAATCTTATGGAGTAATTTTGGCAAATCCTGGATTAAGTAAAACAAATGTTTATTCAAATTCAGCTTCATCAAAGATAAGTTTAGGAAAAGAATCGACATTCCTTTACACTGAAGGAACATCACAGGCTACAAATAATGGAACAATTACGTCTGGAACAAATAATGGAATTATCGCAATTTACGGAAAAGATGGAGCAAACATTGTAAATAACGGAACAATTGACTTGTCGCAAGGAATCGGAAATCAGGGTATGCTTGTAACAGGAGCATCAAGCGCTACAAATAGAGGAGCAATAAAAATAGGAAAAACTGACAAGTCTGATCCAGATAATATTATTTACGGAATTGGAATGGCAGCCATTGACGGAGCATCTGCAACAAATACAGGAGATATCTATGTTTCAGGAAATCTAAGTATCGGAATGTATGGAGATAAGAGCGGAACAACTTTGAGAAATGATGGAAATATTTATCTTGATGCTTCTGGAGCGACTTCAACTGACAAGATTCAGACTATGATGGGAGTGTTTGCAAATAATGGTACAACATTTGTAAATAAAGGAACTATAACTACAGTTGGATCATACGTAGGTAATGGCAATGTGCAAGGACTTGTGGGAGTTGCTGTATTAAACGGAAGTACATTGGAAAACTATGGAACAATAAACATTGATGCAGACACTAGCTACGGTGTTCTTATAAAAGGTACAGAAAACAATAAATCCATAATCAAGAACTACGGAAACATTAACATTAGCGGTCTTAAATCTTATGGTGTACGTTACGATGGAAACTCGAAAGGTGTAACTGGAAATGACCTTCCAATAGGAGATGACGCAACACCTGCCAACACACTGCCTGCAATAAATTCAGGAGCTGGAAAAATTACTTCATCAAATGGAGCACAAGATTATTATGCTCCTAAAGATCCAAGCAAAACTATCGGCGGAACAGGAATTGTACAGCTGCCTGACGGAAGACTGGCAATTCAAAGAAACGGTGTGCTGCTGGATGAAAACCAAGTTCAAGTAATAGACTACACAACTCCAACAGTAAACTATGCTCTATCAAACTTTGGGGTATACGTGGATACACTTGGAAGAACGAGACCAATTAATCTGGATAGAGCAACTGATATTGGCATAAATAGTGATCTTCTGATAGGAACAGAATTTTCTGTACTTACAAACAAGAAAGATGTAATAATAGGAAAACAAATACTGCAGCCGTTCCTTAACCAGATAAATGCTGGAATATTCAACTTTACACCATATTCAGCTTCGTTAACATGGATGGCGACACCTGAAGTAGATCCAACAACACAGCAAATTACACGTGTACTTATGGCAAAAATTCCTTATACGGCTTTTTGTAGGAAGAACTGCAAATGAATTTAACTTTGCTGACGGGCTGGAACAAAGATATGATGCAAATGCTCTTGATTCAAGGGAAAAACTGATATTCAATAAGTTAAATACGATAGGAAAACAATGAAGAAGCCTTATTGGCACAGTCTTATGATGAAATGATGGGACATCAATATGCAAATGTTCAGCAAAGAATCTTTGAAACTGGTAATTTATTAAATAAAGAATTTGATTATTTAAGAAGAGAATGGGATACAAAAAAACAAAAAAATTCAAATAAAAATAAAAACATTTGGAATGAAAGGGAATTATAAAACAGATACAGCTGGAATCATTGATTATAAGAACAAGGCATATGGATTTGCATACTTACATGAAAAATGAAAACTGTGAAATTGGGAGAAGCTTCTGGATGGTATGCTGGAGCTATTAAGAATAAATTTGACTTTAATGATATAGGAGGTTCAAAAGAAGAACAATCTATTGTAAAAGCAGGTGCATTTAAATCAATGCCAATTGGAAAAAGATTACAATAATGGTCTAAACTGGACTATTTCAGCCGAAGGATTTATGGGAAATGGAGAAACAAAAGAGAAAATTCCTAGTTGTTGATGATATATTTGACGCAAAAATCTGATTTTTCATTCATTCGGATTTGCTGTGAAAAATGAAATTAGAAAAAAATATTAGAACAAGTGAAAGAACAAGCATTTCACCGTATGGAAGCCTAAAAACTTGAATACGGAAGATTTAATGGTATAAAAAGAAGATAACGGTCAGATACGTCTAGAAGTAAAAGCAAATGATTATTATTCAGTAAAAACCTGAAATTGGAGTAGAATTTAAATATAAAAAAAGCATTGGGAACAAGAACAACTCTTATTGCAAAAAAATAGGAGCAGCTTATGAAAATGAACTAGGACAGGTTGGAAATGTGAATAATAAAGCAAGAGTCCGTTATACTTCAGCTGATTATTTCAACATAAAAGGAGAAAAAAAGATGACAGAATCGGAAATGGGAAGCTTGACTTTAATTTCGGAATTGAAAACACAAGACTTGGAATAACTGTAAATGCTGGTTATGATACAAAAAGGTAAAAAAATGCAAGAGGTGGAATAGGATTAAAAGCTATTTATTAAAAAAATATTTTTTTAATTGATTTAGAGAGAGTGCTTATATTTTTGGCATCTTTCTCTAATAAAAAAATGATCTTCAAACTTTTTCAAATATTATTGCTAAGTTTTTTTAGACCATTTTTATATTATTTTTTATTTATTTTATTGTTATTTATAGTAAAAAAATATTCATTTTCTCTATAATTTTTTTGTGAGAACGATTGTAATATGCCAGCTTTTCTACTAGAACTACAGTCTTTCCTCTTTTTAGATTATTATGCACTTCTTCTGAAAGATCTTTTTCCCACAACATGAATTTTTTTAATTTGAGCATTTGCAGGAATAGCAGGATGATCCCAATTTATTTTTTTGTTAGGATTTACTCCGACACACGCTGCATTAATATCTACGTGATTCATGCTAAGATTTTTTTATCGTAAAACGTTCTGTGACTAGTTACAAAACATTGCTGATTCCTAATGTAATTCATTGTACCACTTTCCAGATCCTCTACAATAGTTGCTGGTAAATGCTCAACTGGTATCCCCTTTTTTTCTTCATTTGTAAATTGGCCAAACTGTTGAACGAAAATAAAAAAATACAAAAAAATAAATAAAAAAATTTCATAGATTTTTATATTGTTTTTTTCATAATCATTCTCCTCCTTTTATTAATTATATAATAATTTTTACCATATAATTTCTTTAATTTAGTATGTTTTTTTCCTTTTTAATTTATATATATTTAAATAAAAAAATTTTTTTAGTTCTATATAAAATGTTCTTAAAACAAAAAAATTTGATATTCAAATATTTTTTTACTTTACAAATAATAAAATAATGAGTATAATTATATAGCAAATATAAATTAGGAGGAATTTTTTTATGAAAAAAATTGGGATATTACTACTTATAGGAGCATTAGTAGTAATTAGCTGTGGAAAAAGGGAATACAGGAAAGGAAGAAGGAAAAGCTGGAACAACAGCTGGACAGGCTGCTAATCAGGGAAAAAAACTGATTTAAGCAAGGAAACTGCTGAATATAAGAAATATGTTGAAGGTCAGATTGATATGCTTTTAAAGGATACAGAAAACTTTGCAAAATTATTGAAGGAAGGAAAATTGGATGAAGCTAAAAAAGTTTATCCGTTAATCCGTATGGCTTATGAAAGATCTGAGCCTATTGCTGAAAGTTTTGGAGAATCTGATGTTAAGATAGATTACCGTCTTGTAGACTTTAAGGAAGAATTTAAAAATGAAGAAGGATGGAAAGGTTTTCATAGAATTGAAAAAATATTGTGGGAACAAAACACTACAAAAGGAACTGAAAAATACGCAGATGATCTTGTAAACGACATTAAGGAACTAAAAGCAAAAATTGCTACAATTGAAGTAACACCTGATTTAATGGTTACAGGAGCGATTGACTTGTTGAATGAAGTTTCAACTCAAAAAATTACTGGAGAAGAAGAAGTGTTCTCGCACACTGATTTATACGACTTTAGAGCAAACATCGAAGGAGCTCAGAAAATTTTTGAATTATTCAGACCTAAATTAGAACAAAAAGATGCTAAGCTTGTAACAACTTTAGATACTGAATTTAAAAGCTGTAAATGCACTTCTTGATAAATACATGACTGATGATAAGCATTACAAATTATATACAGAATTAACAAAAGAAGATACAAAAAGCTCTAGTTGAAGCAGTTACTAAACTTGGAGAACCTTTGTCGCAAATGGGAATTGTAATAGATGCAACTCCTAAGAAATAATGTACTTATTCAGTAACTAATAGACCTGTTCGATAACTATACAAACTTAGAATTTAATAAAATAAATATCTTGAAGCAAGGGGTCTTGACCCCTTGTATAGATAAAAACTTAGGTTATCAAACATATCTAATATGTTTAACTATTATTAAATAGGGAATTAATTCCCTTTGTTAAAATTAACGTTTAGATTATCGAATACATCTTAAAAATAACTTATAGTATAAAAAGAGGTAAAAATAATGAGTGACGAAAATGATAAAAAAATGGTTTGATAAAAAAATATCACGTCGTGATTTTTTTGAAAAAAAGCTGGAATGGTAGGAGCTGGAGCCGCAATTGGAGCAAGTGGAGCTAGTGCGATTTTTGCCAACATGTTCAGCGGTAAAGCAAATCAGGTTGTTGGAAATGAAAAAGATTTCATTTTATGGGGAACATCAGTCAGGAATTGCTACTCCTGTTCAAAAAAACGTCTATTTTGCGGTATTAGATTTACATTCTACGGACAGGGAAGAAATAAAGCAGATGTTTAAGGACTGGACAGATTATTCTGAAAAACTTATGAAAGGTGAACTTGTAGCTCCAGAACTTGCAAATCATTTAGTTCCTCCACTAGATACAGGAGAAACAGTGGGATTAAATCCATACCGTTTGACAATAACTTTTGGAATAAGTCCATCTTTTTTGGATAAATTGAAGATGGATAATAAGAAAATGGAAGAATTTAAGGATTTGCCACATTTTCCGAGAGACCAGATAAAGGACAAGTATAAAGGTGGAGATATTTGCATTCAGGCTTGTGCGGATGATGCACAGGTAGCATTTCACGCTGTGAGAAATCTTGTTCGTAAAGGACGTGCCTTAATTACTTTAAAATGGACTCAAGCTGGCTTTTTGCCTATTGGAAATGGAAAAGAAACTCCAAGAAATCTTTTTGGATTTAAAGATGGAACGGAAAATCCGAAAAAAATGATAATGATTTTAAAAATGTTGTCTGGTATGATAAAGATAATTGGCTGAAAAATGGGACTTTTCTTATTGTAAGGCGTATTCAAATGCATCTTGAAACATGGGATAGAACTAATTTGCAGGAGCAGGAAAATACGTTTGGAAGGTATAAGGAAAGCGGGGCTCCCTTTGGAGAAACAGACGAATTTGCAACAATTGACATAAATAAAAAAGGACCAGACGGAAAACCAGTTCTACCAATTGATTCACACGTTTATCTTGCCAAAAAAGCTGACGTTAAAATAGCACGTCGTGCCTTTTCTTATTCTAATGGAATAGATGAAGTGAGCGGACAGTTTGACGCGGGACTGCTATTTATATGTTTCCAAAAACATCCTGATCAATTTATAAAGATTCAGAATAGCCTAGGAAACGATGATAAACTGAATGAATATATTACTCATGTCGGAACAGGAATTTTTGCATGTTTTGGAGGGATAAAGAAGGGAGAGTACATTGGACAGAAATTATTTGAATAAAAAAATAAGTACAATGCTATTTTTTTGTGCTTTTATGCTATTCTTCACGAATATTATTGCAGAAGAAAGTTATAGCGGACTTTACATAAAAAAATTACAGACACAACAACGGCAATAAAAAAATAATAACCAAAATGAAGCAAAAAAACTTTTTTCCGAAGTAAGAGATGAATTTAAAAAGGTTAAAAATGCTGATTCTACGCAAGGGAAAAAGGTACAGGAACTTTTAAATAAAGAAAAGTCCACATTGTCAGAAGATGACCTGAGAGAAGTTACAACAGCACTATTAGCTTTTTGAAAAAGAGCAGAATCCTGTTGACGATAATGAAGAAAAGAAAAAGTTCCAGTCAAGAATGAATCCTGCTTTAGATGTGCTGGAAAAGGCAATTCAATCTAAAGATGTGGAACTTATGAAAAAAGAATATCTGAAATTTAATGGCGTATGGACAAGGAATGAAAGTTTTATAAGAAGCAGAAGTATTCCTTACTATGGAAAAGTGGAAACTGCAATGTCGTTTTTGAGAAGCTCTATGGAAGTGGAGCCATTTGATTATGACAACACAATCAATTCTTTTAATGACTTGAAATCAACAATACGAGACTATTTAGATGGCAAGAAGATAGAAAATAATGTTTCAAGCACAATTACACTAAAAGAAGCTGTAGATATGTTGAAAGATGCGTTGGAAGCCTTTAAAAATGGAAATAAATCTAAGGGTCAGTCAAAAGTGAAAGAGTTTATTCAGGTATGGCCTACGGTTGAAGGCGATGTAAGTACGAGAAATTCAGCTTTATATACAAAAGTGGAAACACAGACTCCAATAATAATGGTGAAAGGTAGCGAAAAAGAGTATCAGGAACAATTACAAGGATTAATTACAGAATTATCACAAATTGATACAAAAGCACAATATACATTTATTGATGCAATGTTTATACTTCTTCGTGAAGGTGTGGAAGCACTTCTTATCGTTCTGGCATTGGTAAGCAGCCTAAAAGCTGCAAATCAGAAAAAAGGATTACGTTGGGTGTATGCAGGAGCTGCTGCTGGAATTTTTGCAAGTGTGGTAATAGCATTTGCTCTTCAGGCTTTTATTTCCTGCGGTATCTTCAGGAACAAATCGTGAAATTCTGGAAGGATTTGTAGGAATTTTTGCGGTTATAATGATGATTGGGATTGGATTTTGGCTGCATAGTAAATCATCCTTGAAATCTTGGCAAGATTATATTGACAGAAAAATGGATATTGTATTAAGTACAGGAAGTTTTGTGTCAATGTTTGTACTTAGTTTTTCTTGCCGTATTTAGAGAAGGGGCAGAAACAATATTGTTTTTATGTAGGAATTTTACCATTAATTTCATTGCAGAATTTGATTATCGGTATTGTAAGTGCGATATTGATATTAATTGTAATTGCACTTGTTTTTAATATACGCTTCTTCAAAAAAATAAAAAAATACATCAAGTGTTTTTTTGTACTTACATGGACAATTTATTTCCTTGCATTTAAAATGCTTGGAACAAGTATTCACATGCTGCAAGTTGTGGGGATTTTTACCGTTACACGTAGTTCATTTTATACCTACAATGGAAATTTTGGGAATTTATGCAAATATGGAAGTATTTATTAGTCAATTAATTTTAATTGTGATTATCGTGATTGCTGCGTTGATAAAAAAAGAGAAAAGATAAATAAAAATTTTTAAAAGATAAAATATCGGAAAGGAATAGAATGGCTAAAAATTGATGAACAGACGCTTGTAGAACATTTGAGTGAGTTTAGGAAAAGACTCATTGTTACAATTATATTTTTTTATTGCAGCTTTTTTTAGTAAGTTTGCTATTTTGCTCGATATTTACAAATTACTGACGGCTTCATTCAAGCAGAAGCTCACAGTTCTTGGGGCCTAATGATATTTTTGAGCATTTATTTAATGCTGGCTGGAATATGTGCTTTTTAGTTTGACATTACCTTTTACAAGTTATCAGCTATGGGCTTTTATTCGTCCTGCTCTTAAGGAAAAGGAAGCTAAGGCAATTTTATCTTATGTTCCTGCAACTTTTTATATTATTTGTTATAGGACTTTTCTTTTGATTTTTTTGTAGTAACACCTGCGTTACTAAATGTTTTACTGTCTTTTTGGCAATGATTTGTTTAATATTCAACTTACAGCAAATAATTATTTAACATTTGTATTACATACATCATTACCGCTTGCTGTAATATTCGAATTGCCTGTTGTTGTGGCATTTCTAACATCGCTGCATATCTTGACACCGCAATATTTGATAAAAAAACAGACGATATGGCTATTTTTATTTTTGCTGGTAGTTGCAGTCGTTTTGACGCCAGCTGATTTTATAAGTGATTTAACGATGGCGGCACCATTAATCTTACTTTATGAAGTGAGTATTTCTGTTTGTAAATATGTCTATAAAAGAAGGAGGGATGATTAAAAATGGGAATTTTTTTAGAGATATAGGAGCACCAGGACTAATAGTTCTTATACTTGGGGCATTACTTATTTTTCGGACCAAAAAGACTGCCTGAACTGGGAGAATCCATCGGAAAAAAATGATTCGAGAATTTAAAAAAAGTCAGTTTCTGGAATTGAATTAGAAAAACGATAATACCAAGAATGTTGAGGATAAAAAGAAGATAAATAAAAAAATTAGAAATTTTTTTAAACTAAGGTTTAATTCAACAATACAAATTAACTACTCCCACTTATAAAAGTGGGAGATTCTTAAAAATGGTTACTTTTATTAGTCATTATATATTTACTAATCTCTTTGAGTTTTTGTCTTTGCTTTTATATTTTATTATTTTTTTAAATAATGAACAAATCTCCATTATTAACATTTCAACTCCAGTTTCCATCTCAATTTTTCCCCATCTTTTATATCCTTTTCGATTTCCCAGCATCTGAAAACTAATCCTTTTTAAGCTAGAGTTTGTATAATTCTGCTCCAATTCCAGCTTTTTGAAAATTACATATGAATTTGGAATTCTGTTATTGGATTTAAAAATGTCTTTTATTTCTTCAAATTCTATTTTTAAAAAGCATTATAATTTCTGCTGAATCTTCGTCCTTTTTAGTTTTTAATGAACTTATTTTTTATACATTGTTTCAAGTTCATTATAAAGTGAATAAAGAATGCCCATGTATTCTTTTTTTCTGCTCTAAATATCTCATTACATCAGCTGGATTATTTAATAATATGTTTCTTGTCATTTCATAAATTTGATATTCTTTTCTCGATAGATACGATATTTTTTTAATTTTTTTCAATATCAAACTTTTTCTCCATCCAGAAAAAAACTTTTTATTTTTTTCCACTTCATTTCTTACTTTAAAAAGGATTTCTTCCTATCATTTCAAGCAATACTACCACATCTCTTGCATTTATATTCAGCTCATTTACAACATAGGCTTTTTATTTCCTCTTCACTTTCCTTTTTGAAATAAAAACTTTCATTTGCTTATTTTTGCTAAATTCATCTAGCAACTTTTTTAATTTTTACTCCAAATTTCCCATCTTCCTTGTCATAATCAATAATAATTTCCTTATTTACAATTTCAAGATTTGCTATGTATTTCAAAATTTCCTCAATATTTTTTTGAGCTTTTTCTGCTCTTTTTAATACAACCAGTTCCTGATTTGCAAACATTGAATTTATATTTATTTTTCCAAAAATTTTTCATTTTTCCTTCAAATCCACATCAAAAACTCTCACTAATCCCAACATTTTTCTTTTATGAATTTGTTCCAAAAGTTCAAAATACTTAAATTCTTCTGTTTTTTTACCACCAATAAAATAAATCATTTACTTTTTATTTCCTTACATCTTATTTATTAATTTTTAATTTCTAAAAAGAAGTGCATAAAGCCAGTATTTCTACCAGCTTCCTCCACCTCCCCGCCAGAACCTCCGCCAGAGAAACCATCATCATTTGAAAATCCGCTGCCACCAAAACTGCCACCATTTGAACTCCCACTATTATTTCTCATAGTGCCGAATTTTTTTCTTCTTTTATTTCATCATACGCATTGTTGTATCCTCTTGAAATCATATTTGACAAAAGCGAAACCAGCATATGTGCTAAAACATATTCCTTGATTTACATAAGAATATGTATTTTCATCAAAATTATAAAGTTTTTATTGTATTTTTCCATCAATTTTTATCGCTTCATTTTTTTACTCCCAGAGCTACCGCATAAGGTAATATTTCTTTAAAATAAGCTACTAATTCATCTACATCAGTAAATTTCATAATTTGATTTGCTTCAGCAGTTTTTATGTACATTTTCATTCCTTCTAAATATTCTTTTTTTCTCATTCCATCAACTGTATATTTTTCCAATAGATCTAGAATAAATAATGTGCATTGTTACAATTATTCCTATAACAATAAAATTTAACCCTCCATATAATATTGCAATAAATAAAATTACTATCCATTTAATAATTTTTCAGAAATTTATTCTCATTTCCATATATTTCCTTTAAAATTGAAAAAAATAGCATTTGCAATAAAACCAAAAAAATTGCGGCAACTATTACAAGAGAAATTACTCCATAAATATTACCTGCTGTTCCGCTATTCGCAGTTGATGATATCATAAAAAGTTACAATTATTCCCAAAATAAAGGCAAAATTAAAAATTTTGTTATCATTGTAAAACTTTCCTTTTTGTATTTATTTTTTTAAATAATTTCAATATTTTTATTTGAAGCATCATAAAGGCTTCTTTCTTTTTGAATATATACCCAGTATCAGAAAGAGAATTAAAAACAATCTTTTCTTCATTAGCTAATTCAGGCTTGCTCCTTTTACTGTTAGACAATGTATATTTTACATTTCTTCCATTACCTTCCTCATCATCAGCTTCAACATAACCTTTAGAAAGTAATGAAAAGCACTCCAATTGTCAATATTTCCTTAGGTTCCCTTTACACCATTAATGTACGCCGCATACATGGCTGAAATATCCTTAGGTATGTTAAATTCAGGAACAATTGCCTTTTTACCCACATCTCTTCCAAATATATACCACGTTATAAATCCATAAATTGCCAGAAGTATTATTACAAGAGGCCCTGCAACAATTAAAGGATGGGCATAATAGAGTGTCTGCAATTTATCCCAAAATGTTGGGCTTATATTATCTGTTTTTAAATTTAGGCGAAAACTCAGTCCATTATATGCCTGCAGAACCTTATTTGTTTTTAATTTCAATAGTTCCATTATTTAAATTTGAAATATAATCTTTTCCACTTTGTCCGTATTCACCTGTAAAAATATCTAATTTACTAATTTCATTTTTCTGTTACAGGCTTTCCATTTCCAAATTTTATATTCACAATAGCTTTTTTCAATAGGAACTTTCCAAAATTGCCCAATCGCATTAAAATATACCTGATAAATTCCATTTTTTTCAAATACTGCATTATATATCATATAATTAAACTCATATTTGTTTACACCTTTTTCTACAAATTTCTTTGCAGAGCCTACCTTGTATCTGATTCCTTCGTCAAAAAGCTGCGTCGAATATTCTTCTGAAATGCCATTTCTCTTTATCGAATTCATTTTTTTATAAGATTTGTAAATATCCACGCCATTTTTTTCTTTGAACGTAAGGGAATATCTCTGTAAATCCCATGCTTTTGCCGCACCGTCAAATTCATAGTCAATTACTTCATTTACTGTCAAAGTTCCATTTTTTTATTCATCTGAACTGTAACTTCATAATTCGTTATTTTTCAGCAATTAATAATTTTGCATTTAAGAAAAACAATGTGAAAAATGCAAAAATTATTGAAAAAAATATTATTTAATTTTCGGTTTGCTAAAACTCTTCATAATAAAGCCCTCTTCTAAAAAAATTTACTAAAAAAATTAAAAACTTAACTTCGGAGCTTTTTTCTGCTCCTTCCACAGCATTAAAGAACTCAGCTTTTTTTAAATCCAAAAATTCCACCAAAAAAATATTATTTCGGAAAAGTTTCCACGAAAAGTATTTCTGTCTCTTGCTGTTCCGTTATAATATTTTTCTTGAACTTTGAATTTCTGTTTCTATTTGAGTCAATTGAGATTGCAGGCTCAAAAAGTTTTCATTTGCTTTTAAGTCTGGATAATTTTCCTGTAACATCATTATCGATCTTAACGTTTTTTTGTCATTTCATTTCTCAAGTTTTTTTGAATTTTTTTCAATATTATCAATATCCTTTGTATCAATCGACATCATTTGACTTCTCAATTTTTACTACATTTTCTAGCGTTTCCTTTTTCATGTGTTGCATAACCTTTAACAGTATTAACAAGATTTGGTATCAAATCCAGCCTTTTTGCAAATATACGCCTATTCCGCTCCAACCTTCCTCATTCAGATTTTTTTCAGTCTAATATACTTATTATAAATTCCCATCCCCATTACAACCAAAACTACCAAAATTCCTATTAAAAATAAATACAATATTCATAATTCATTCTCCTCTTCTATTTTTTTATTTTTTTGCTATTTTCTTTACCATAAATCCAATCAAGACTATTACGACAAATCCTATAAAAACATTATAATAAACTGTGTAATCTTTTGATTTTTGAGATATTATTTTCCCTCTGATTTTTCCAATTTTTCCTACCAAAAACTTCATCTCGTTCTTTTTATTGAATCAACAAATTCTGCAATATCGTATTCAGGTTTATCTAAACTTTCATCTCCAAAGGTTATTTTTATAATCTTCCCCTTCTGTAGCCCTAAACACAATTCTGTCCGGAACATAGTTTCCTGTTATCCCTTTTTATTTTAAGCGGAGAATTATCTCCATTCTTTATTTCAACAACTATTTCAGACAATTTTGGCACATTTTTCTAAATTTATCATCAAATTTGACTTTTCTCCAACTTTAGAAATTATCCTTCCGCATAAAAATCATCTCCGCTTCTCACAGTATAATTTCTCTGAAACTCATCATTTACATCTAGAACAATACTTTTCAACGGCAAAAACTTACTTTTTAATTTTTCAAAATCGTACTTTTTCCCATTTTTTTCTCAACTTCATAGCCCAAATTAACTTTCACATTATTTTTTTATTCTGATTTTTCAAAGTTTCAATCGCATAAGGAACTTCCTTTCCAGCATTATCAATTATCCGTATATCTCCAAGATTATTTTTACTGTTCTCATAAATATCCTCTGTTAAAAAAAATTGCTTGTATGCCGACTTTCCTGTTATTTTTTTATAGTTTTTAAAAATACTGGCTGGAAAAAAGCTGAACAATTGTCAATAAAAATAAAAACAATATTATTTTATTTATTTTCTTCATTTTTCTCACCCTTTCCCAAAATCCGTGTCACTCAAACTCTCTTTAACTTCCTGCTCCAACTTCTTCAAAGCCGTCTGATAAATATAGAAGTTCCAATCAAAAATAGCCCCCATACTAAAGTAAGCAATCAACTTATAGGAATTATCAAATCGTAAGAAATCCCATAAAAAAACTTTTTGCCACAAAAAATATTCCTATTCCAAGCCCAATTCTTCTAACATTTCTATTTGGCACTCTAAATCCTTTCCAGACTAAATATCCACATAATAGCAGCCCAACTATATCCAAAGCTAGTCCAGCCCCTAAAAACAGCATATTTGACTGTTCGTATATTCGTAAAATAATATTTGCTACAAAAAGAAAATACATTGATTCTCCCAGTATCCACAATGGTTTTTTCTCATTTTTGAAAAAAAGCATAAATGAATATCATTTTTTTAGCCACAATAAACAAATAAAAATTTACAAAAATTAATAAAATTAAAGATAGCAGATAACTTATTGGAATTTTTCTCTTCTTGTATATTCCAGCTCCAACCAGAAATATATAAGATAAAATTAATCATATTTATGAATAGTAAATAAATTATTTCAATTATTACTAAAAATTTCAAGCTAAAACTATCCTGTAATTTTCTTTTATTTTATACGTTACCGTTCTTAAAATAAAAAGTGAAAAATAATACGCCAAACAATACATCTTTACCATAATTTATCGTTTCAAATGAAGTAACAGCATCAGAAAACAACTTTATTTATAAAAAAATATTAAATATGCAAAAATCAGATATTTAAATACTCCATTTAAAATCCTAACTTCCGTCTTGTAGCTTTTTTGTTTTATTAAAAAAATAAAATATAAATGAAAAAAATATTATCATCAAATCCTGAATATACACAAGCAAATATGTTTTCTTCCCGCACAATTAAATTACTTTACCAGCGAAACTAGATAAATCGCAATCGTTCCATATCGCATTTCTCTATTTTTTTATATTTTCTATAAAAGAAATATAATAGTGCAGTTTCAGCACCCCATGCAATCACAACAAATTTTTCTGGTACAATTAACGGGATAATTAGGATAAAACTTCCTAATGCCACGATATAAAAGATTTTTGCAACTTTGTTGTCCTTAGCCTGTCGCCAAAAAATCCGTAAATTATTCCGACGGTTCCGACTAATACTGCTTTTTAGCCAGCTTGGCGTTGTCTTGTCAAACAGGCTGTAAATCAATGAAAATTTTATAATTAGATTTAAACTTAGAAATATATAGTCGATTATATTGCTTTGACGATTTTCTTTTTTGTGAGAATTTAGGAAAATGAAACTGTATGCTGTTGTGAAAATTACGATGTAGAAAAATGCCGTAATCTTATCATGAACACTGTGATTTAAGTAATAAATCAGCCCCGTCATATTTACTACACCTGTAACAAATCCAAAAATCTTGCTGTATATCCAGTCCTTTTTCCAAGAAACTCCAAGCACAATTCCCTGCAAAATCAAAGAATATGTCAAAACATAATAAATCTGAACATTGCTCTTATTCACCCAAATATAAGCACCGTAAGGCAAATATCCACCAATCAGCGACAATACTCCTATTATCTGGCTGTCGTATCGTAACGAAAGAATCACAACCAGCCCTGTCAGTATTACCGATATAAAAAGTCCCGCTGTCATTGGATAAAGTTTGAGATAAAGCGTAGAAAGAAGCGTAGTCAAATAAAGAATCCCAATTCCGCCGCCAATCAGCCCAACTGCAAAAATGCTTTCTTATTTTTTTCTGATAAAAATTTTTCTCCAGCAAAAAGAAAAAAACATCCCAAGCAAATACGAAGCCGAACTTTTCACATAATTATTTGCCAGAAATTTTTACAAATTGTGTCCGAAATACCAAAAAAACTCCCAAAAAGATTGATATTATCCCCAAAAAGTTAAAAACCCTTCAAACCAATAAGTTTTTTTCAAATACAAATCTTTTTTCTCCCTTTCAAAGAGAAATTCCCCTTCCTTCAAAAGCCGTTTCTTCCTTTATCTTATTATGAAAAACTGAAGATTCTTCTTGAAGAAATACCTTATTTTCAAAAGTTTTCCTATTACTTTTCTCTAAAAAAATTACCAATTTTTTCATTAATTTTTTGAGCTCATCTCTTAATGAATCAGCTTCATCTGAAAATTCACGAGAAAGATTTTCTTTTCCAGCATTTTTGACTTTTTCTCTTCATTTCCTCTGCATAATTAGAAAGCCTTCTAGTCACTCCACTTTCCAATTCCACATTCATCTTCTCCGCCAAAATATTCTGAAACTTATCAATCTCACCATTTCTCCTAACCTTTTTCGCTTCCTTCAATTCCTCAATAAGCACTGCATTACTATTTTTTTAAGCCTTCCCAATTTCCTCTTCCTAACTTTCATCTTTTTCATGAAATGCCTTTAAATCCTCCGCCAACCTTTCATTCTCTTTCAAAAGTTCCTTTTCCCTGCTTATTCCAGCCTCATTTTTTATATTTGCAATTATTGATTCTATCTCCGAATTTATTCTCCCAATTTCCTTATATTTATTCTCAAGATTCTCTAATTCTTTTTATTTTGTCAATCATTGTAAAAACCACCTCAAAACTCGCAAAATTTTTTTATAAATGTATTTTTTTAATTTGCAAAAATAATTTATAATTTTATACTATTCCCCATTTAAATAGTGAATATTTAATGAAATTTTTCAATTATTATAAGAATATTGGTTTATATCTTTTGTTAGAAAAGTCCGTAACAAATTCGTTATTTAAATAGGGTTTAATATAAATTGGATTTAATATTAACTATAATTTCTATCAAATTTAACTGCCACTTCTTTTCCAAAAATGCTATCCCAATTTTCAATACATTCTCAACTCCAGAATTTTTTAATACAGAAGCATATTCTTTCTTTTTCAATCTGCTGTAGTGCAATATCACACTCATTCTCTAATTTTTCAAAAAATTTTATCTTCACTCAAATTTTTCCATTGCATTTACAACCTTCAATTCCAAAAATAATCCCTTCTTTTCTTTTTTCCAGATTTTTAGGCTTGAGTAGCAAATCATATCTGCCTTTCCCGGCAAAATTATTTGAAGTTATTTCATACTCATTTTTCAAAAGTCAAAATTATTCCAAGCATTAAGCCATGATAAAATTGCTCTTTATAAACTCCACTTACATCGAAATATTCCCACGTTTTCCAATAAAATTTTTCTTAATTCCTTCTTAAAAGTTTCAATATCTCCATTTTTCAAAGGAATATACCATATTATAAAAAGCTGTTATAATTCTCAAAATATACTTTCTATAAACATTTTTTGAAAACATTTTTAATATTTCTTCATTCGGAATTTTTCAAATAAACTTGTTCCTCATCATCTTGAACTTTCTTCTGCCCAATGTCAAATAACCGCTGTGAAAAACAAATTCCATATATTTTTCTTCATAATTTGCTTCCAAGATTTGCAAAAAGTCATATTCTCATCTATTCTTCTTAAAATGGATCTATTCAAAAGTTTTGAAAAAAATCATCAAAAATCTCATTTTTTTCAGTTTTTTTAAATATAATTTTATCAATTCATTTCCACTCGTATTTACCCAGTATGGCTTTTAATTTTTCATCATTCAGAAAAATTAATAATCGACCACGGATTATAAACTTTTATATCTCCAAACAAATATCCATTGTACCACTTCTGAACATCTTGCAATTCAAACTCCAAATCAAAATCTTTAAGAGCCTTTTCAATTTCACTTTCCGTAATCCCAAAATATTCTGTAAATCTATTGTCTAAAATTGTATGAACTCTTAGATTATTCAATCCAGAAAATATATTTTCCTTTGCAACTCTTAAAATTCCAGTCATAATTCCCATTTCGAGATAATTATTATCCTTTAGGACAACTCCATAAAATGTTTTTAAAAAAAGCTAATTGCTTCTTGATAATAGCCTTTCACGTATGAATCAATTATCGGCTGATCATACTCATCTATCAGCACCACAACCTTTTTTTCCATAATATTCATATAGATATTTTTGTTAAATCCAGCAAGGATAATTTCCATGTTGCTTCAGTTGCTCTGTTAAATAAAAATTGAATCATATTTTTCTTTTTTCTCGCACTTAAATTTTTCCTTTACAAATTCAAATTCATCATATAAATCTGAAATTGTATTTTTTTATCATCTCAAACCCATTTTTCCCAGCTACTTTCATCATAATTTCTAAATGAAATTGAAATAACTGGAGCTGTCCCCTGCTTTTTAAAAATACTCATTTTCAGAAATTTTTTAAATTCTCAAACAGCTTTTTATTTTTCATTTTTTATTTTTCAATATCAAAAAAATATTTTTATCATTGACATATTAAGTGTTTTTTTCCAAATCTTCTCGGACGTGTAAATAGCTTAATTTTTAGACACTTCCTCAAATAAATTCTCAATAAATTCTGTTTTATCAAAATAATAATATCCGTCTTCTATTATTTCCTTAAAATTTGATATTCCTATCGGTACTTTTTTCTTCATCTAACATTCCTCCCTTTTTACAAATTATTAAAAACTTTTTATTTTTTTATATTCAAAAAGTATCTGTACCATTTATGCACAAACACTTTTTCCTTAAAATAAATCTATTTATAAATAAATAGCAAAATTTCCCTAAGCAGTTTGCAAGCTAATGCTGTAGATTGTCCAGACTGATCGTAAACAGGCGATAATTCGTTCATATCAAGTCCAACAATATTTAACTGCGAAATTTTTTCTATTGCCTTATGAAGTTCCACAAAAGTAACTCCTCCAGCTTCAGGCGTTCCAGTTCCAGGAAATTCCGACGGATCAAGCACATCTAAGTCCAATGTAAAATAGACAGGTTTCCCTTTTAATTTTTCCACAGCTTCATCAAGTCCGTCAAAATTAAATTTTGTTGTGTGAAGATGTTCCTTTGCAAATTTCCATTCATCTCTTTCACCACTTCTTATTCCAAACTGAAAAATTCTGTCATCTCCAACAATATCCCAGCATCTTCTAATTACAGAAGCATGTGAATAATACTGCCCTAAATACTCATCTCTCAAATCTGTATGTGCGTCAAACTGTATAATATGCAAATCTGGATATTTTTCAGCAACCGCTTTCACAGCCCCCAGTGTAACAGAATGCTCTCCACCAATCATAAACGGAATTTTCCCATCTTTTAAAATTCTTGCTGTTTCATCCTGAATATCCTGTAGTGTACTTTCTGAATTTCCAAACGAAAGCTCCAAATCTCCACCATCAAAAACCTTAATATCCTCCAAATCCTTATCCTGATAAGGGCTATAAGTTTCTATCCCAAAACTCTCATTTCTCATAACCGCCGAAGCAAATCTAGTCCCTGGTCTAAACGAAGTTGTACTATCAAATGGTGCTCCAAAAATAGCAATTTTGCTCTCATTATATTCATTGTCACATCCCTATAAATGTATGTATATTTTTATTTTTCATATAAATTCTCCTTATCGTTTTTATTCTAAATTATTTTATTAAATCTTTCACATAATTTGGCAATGCAAAAGCCCCTTTATGCAATTCTGTATTATAATATCTTGTTTCTATCCCAAACTTATTCCATTCATCAACTTTCAAATCTTTTACAGGATTATATTTTTTTGAAGCAAATCCAAATAGCCAATGTCCTGATGGATATGTCGGTATATGCAGCTGATAAACTGTCGCAAATGGGAAAACCGCCCTTAATTGTTTGTTTGCCCTTGCCGTTGCTTTAGCATCTGCTTCATAATATGGACTTTCGTGCTGATTTACAAGAATGCCGTCCTCTTTTAGTGCATTAAAGCAATTTCCATAAAATTCCCTTGTAAATAAATCTTCTCCAGGCCCGAATGGATCTGTCGAATCTACAATTACAATATCATATTCATTTGCCTTGGAACGTACAAATTTCAATCCATCCTCATAATAAATATGAACTCTCTTATCATCCAGCTTATTCGCCGTCTTAGGCAAATATTCACGACAAAGGTCGACAACCATCTTGTCAATTTCCACCATATCAATTCTCTCAATATGTTCATATTTTACAAGTTCACGGACAGTACCACCATCTCCAGCACCAATTACCAATATTTTCTTAGCCTTCGGATTTACAGCCATAGGAACGTGAGTTATCATTTCATGGTAAATAAACTCATCCTTTTCTGTCAGCATCATAAATCCCATCCAGCGTCAAAAACCGCCCAAATTCCTGTGACTCAAAAATATCAATTCGCTGAAAATCACTTTTCACACTAACCAATTGCTTATCAACCTTTATAGAAAAATCGAACATTTTTTTCGTATGTTCTTCTGTATACCATAATTCCATCTGCTACACTCCTTTCAATTTGTATTACCTGTTTTTTTATAAAAATCTCTAACGTATTTTATTTTCAATGTTTCTTACTTTGAAAACTTTTTTTAAATTCCTCAACTTTTTCTATTTTTTATAATTTTATTCTATTTTCTTGCATTTCATTAAACGTTTCTCAAATAATTTTTCCTTAACTTTTAACTCTATTTAGCCATCCAGCTCAAAAAAATCATTCTGAGTTGCATTACTTTTTAGCAAGAGATTTGTAGTATTCACGCTGTAAATTATGATAAACCGATCAAAAATTTAGCTGGATTAACTTCATTTCAAATATTTTTAATGTCATGAGGTCCCAACTGCTCCCATCTACACTCACTACATTTTTACCATAAACCTTGTTTCACAGCCTCCTGAGCCTTTTTAATTCCCATATCTTCCAGCATTTACTGAAAAATCAAATATACTTAGTGCCACTTTTATCATTTTTCACTTGATCCAATTTTTCTAGCCTTATAATATTTTTTTCCTCATAAATTTTTTTGTGCCATTGCTTTTTGTTAAAATCTTTCATACTTCCCTTTGTATCCACATTCTCTAGCTCTTTCCTTTAGTAATGCCATATTTTTGTTTCCCCGCCTTTATCATTTCTTTATCATTAGAGTAACTGCCTTCAACTAGTAAAAATATAATTAAAAAAATTTCAAAAATCTGCTATCAGCCATTTTTTTATTTCCCTTCTTTCGTCTATTTACTTGTATTAAATATGAATTCCGCAGACAGTGTCTTGCTTTTTTTATCTAAAATTTTACTCCAAAACAACATTTATCTTTCTCAACATGCATATCCTCAGTTCCTGTAAGCAAACATCCCTTTTCTTTCGCATATTCAATATAACTTTATAATTTCCTCTGTAATTCGCTCCCCTGGTGCTAATATCGGTATCCCTGGCGGATAAGCCATAACAAATTCCCCACTTATTTTACCAGCACTTTCCTTTATGGGAATCATTTCCTTTTCTGAATAAAAGGCTTTTTGTGGTGGAAGCACAACATCAGGATTTATATATTCGTGATCAAACATTCCTGTAGAATCTTTTTGAGTAAAGCCTTTTAATTTCTGCAAGTGAAGAAATTAGCCGTTCTATTTCCAAACCTCTGTCTCCCCGCTGAAATTATTGCCAAAATATTTCCTAAATCTCCAAATTCAATCTGAATTTCATAATCATCCCTCAAAATATCATAAACTTCAATTCCAGCAAGTCCCAATATCCTTTTGTATACACAGATAATTTTGTCGTATCAAAGTCATAAACTGAATCCCCGTCAATCAATTCTTTCCCATACGCATAATATCCGACCTAGTTTATTAATTTCATTTCTGGCATATTCCGCAAATTTAACTGTCTTTTCAAAAAGTTCTCTTCCATTTATCGCCAAATTTTTCCTTGCCACATCAAGCGAAGTCATAAGTAAATATGAAGCACTTGTAGTTTGAGTCAAATTAATAATTTGCCGTACATAATCAGCGTTTATTCTCTCACCACTTAACAAAATCGAACTTTGTGTTAAAGAACCACCTGTCTTATGCATACTAATTGCCGCCATATCTGCTCCAGCCGCCATTCCTGAAATTGGTAAATTTTCGTCAAAGAGAAAAATGTGCTCCATGTGCTTCATCAACCAGCACAAGCATATTATTTTCATGTGCCAATTTTACAATAGATTTTCAAATCTGAACAAATCCCATAATAAGTGGGATTATTCACTAAATATTGCTTTTTGCATCAGGATTTTCATGAATTGCTTTTTTTACATCATTAATTGACATTCCAAGAGATATTCCCAGTTTCTTGTTAAGCCCAGGATTAATATAAACTGGAATCGCTCCACAAATTACCATCGCATTAATAGCACTTCTATGCACATTTCGTGGAATAATAATTTTATCTCCAGCCTTGCAAGTCGCCATAATCATAGCCTGTACAGCCCCAGTCGTTCCGCTTACCATAAAATAAGCCTCTTTTGCCCCAAAAGCATCCGCCGCTATATCCTGAGCCTCTTTAATAACCGAAGTTGGATGGCATAAATTATCAAGCGGCTTCATCGAATTAACATCCATCTGCATCGCTATCCAGCCCAATAAAATCTCGAAACTCCTTATTTCCACGCCCTCCTTTATGCCCCGGTACATCAAATCTCACAACTCTGTTAGAAAGATGATTTTTTAAATGCATCAAAAAGAACAGTCTTATTCTGTCTATCTTTATCAATATTTTTTCCCCATTTCTTCAACTCCTTCCATATTTTTTTAATTTATTTATAATTTTAAATCTCCCAAAATTTTTCATTAAACATTTAGACAAGTTACGTTTTACATTTTTGATTAGTAACTATTTTTTGTAATTTATATATTTTTCTTAAAAGCAAAGGGGAACAATCGCCATTCCCTTTTTATTTCGCAATATCAGTTATTTCAATTTCTTCAAATTATAATATCTAAGATTTTTGGCAAAAGTGCTACGCACTAATCCCCGCTCATCTAAGCATTTTTTTGAAAACAAAAATTAAACTCACTTCGCTCACTTTCAAAAGAAAAAATTGATAAAACTTTTACAAAATAAATTTATTATAAAGATTATGGCGAAAAAAACACATAAATGTGTTTAGTAATTTTTATTTCAAAAATCACGACATTTCTGATTCAATTATAACAATTATTTTTACTAATTATTTTTCATGAATATAATTAAAAACTTTTTATAAATTTTCGAGTTTTAATTTTTTCAGTAAAAAGACAACTTATTTGAGCTTTTTCTGTTATATTTAATTAAATAACGATCTTATGAAATTGAAAATAACTTTTTGTTAAAAGCGAGTTTTGTCTTTTGCTGTAAAATTGAAATTCGAGAACGGGAGTGCAGAGGTATGGCGTTTGATACCTCTGCTTTTAAAAATTAATATAAATAAAAAAATGAGAAATACTGTATTAATCAAAAATACTTTTGAGACAAAAATATAAAAAAATATTTTTTTGATATTTAATTTAAGTGTAGAATGATTTTAATAAATATTCATTCCACTATAAATTTCAATCATTTCCTTCCTAAGTCTATCTGTAATTTCCAGTCTTTTTTTAGGTGCAATTTCATAGACATCCTGATTAAAAAGATAATTTTTCAGCTCAATTTCCTTTTATAAGCATTTTTTTGTATGAAAAAAATGTTGGACTGATACACATTTACATCTATCGCATCATAAATTTTTCAGCTTTTCAGGATCAATATAGTCCTGAATAGAAGTTATATTGTGATCTGTAAAAAAATTTCTTTCCTGAAATATCCCTTGTAAATCCACGTATTCTGTAATCAATTGTAATTATATCCGAATCAAAGCTGTCTATCAAATAGTTCAGCGTATTTAATGGCGAAATTTCCCCACAAGTTGCAATGTCAATGTCCACTCTGAAAGTAGAAATTGAATTATCTGGATGGTATTCTGGAAAAGTATGCACTGTTATATGGCTTTTGTCCAAATGTGCATGAACTGTATCAGTGTCTTGACTTGTATTTCCCTTTTTCATATTCTCTTTATCTATCCCAATTTCCTCAAAGAATGGTTTTCCTTGATTACAAGATTTATCAATATTCTCAGGACTTATTCTTTCTTCTGCAATCAAAACATTTACAGAGGCTCCTTGTGGCTCGTAATCCTGCTTTGATATATTCAAGACTTGCGCCCCTATCATTTCTGCCACACGGATGAGTATTTTTGTGAGCCTTTCTGAATTATATTGCTCATCAATATATGCAATATAGTCCTTCTGTTCCCTCTCTGTTTCCGCATAGCAAATATCATAAATATTAAAAACTTAATGTTTTTTGTTAAATTATTGAATCCATATAGCTTAATTTTTATAGTTTTTCCAACTCATTCCCACTTCCTTTCCTGTTTCTTTCATATTATATTCGAACTTTTTCAAAATCGAACTGAATAAAAACTTAAATAAATTTAAAGTTTGAATAGAATAGTCACAACTTTTATGTTCGACTTTAAAAATATATTCATAGTTTTTAAAGACTTTATTTATTTTTCCCCATATTTTTTTATTCACTTTTTTTGACTTATTTTTTTCGCCAAATTATAACATTTATATATAATTTTTACAATTAAAAATTACAAAATGAATTTTCAAAAATTTAAATTTATTAAAAAAATCACAGCTAAATTAATAACTGCGATTGTAAATAAAATATTTTAAACCATCCTATACTTAACTATCCTATTTTCACATCCAAGCACATATATTTCATTATCAATTACACATATTTTTCATAATTCTGTCTTTTAAAACTTTTTTCCTTTTTTTCAAAAGATTAAATTTATTATCTGTAATTATTAGTTCCCCATTTTTCAAATCCAATAAAATATTTTCCTTCAAATTCTTCTATGTAAGTTATTTTTAAGTCTGAAATTTTTTTATGGAATTGTATAGTTCCTGATCCAAGATGTTTCCATATTTCTACTTCTCCATCTTCCGTTCCTGCAAAATATTGAAGTCCGACTATTTTTTTGAATAAGTGTGATTATTTTCAGTTTTTATTTCAAATATTTTTAATTTATTTTTCAAAAAAATACTTATAGTATTTATTTGTTTATAATCTTCCCTGAATTTGATTATAACGTTTTTTCTCCACTTGTGAAAATTTTATAGCTCCCATTTTTTTATTTTTTTCATTAATTTTTGTGGAAATTAATTCGTTTGTATCCACATCATATGAAAAAAAGATTACTATTTTTCAATATATACAATTCTTCCATTTGTTATAAAATTCATAACTTTTTTATCACATCGCCCATATCAAAAAAACAAGCTCCACTATTTTCTTTTTTTATTTCCATCACATTTATATACTTTTTCCGTACGGAGTTGAAACAAAAAAACATACTTGAAACAAAAAGCTGGTTTTTCCTTTATATATTTTATAATTTCACAATTTTTACTTTCCCGCCACTTTCCTTTTTCAAATTTTTTTATTTCTATAATATATCAATTTCTGTCCAGTTGTTATAATCCGCTTATTGACAGGTTCTACTCCAAAGTCATTTATTTTCGTCTTATACACAATGTCTTCTTCTAAAATTAATTCCATTTTTCTCCTGCTTAATACATAATATCTTCTGTAGGGATCATATCCACTTCTTTTTAAAATTCTCAATATTTCATTGCCTGCTTCTGAAAAATTTCATTATTATAGTACATTTTTCCAATCTTCATTAATTGTACTCGTATCTAAAAATATATTTAAAAAGCATAAAAAGTATCTTTTTTTATTTTTCATCAAAAATATAAAGTCGATAAGTATAATACTTAGGCATATATTCTTTTTTTAGGAATATTATTTGGAATTAATTTTCAAAATGTCATTTTTCAAAATCACTTATTAAGCCAGAAATATTTTCATAATTTAACTTTCCCTTCATATTATAAACTAAATCCAACTTCTAAATTATCTATTCCAACATAATAAGTCATAAAATCGTGTTCTAAATCACAGTAAACTTTTCCTTTTAAATTCGATTTTTTATTAATTCAATTTCTTTAGTTACAAATATATTTTGGTTTTTATCCATTTACAAGTATCTGAAAAACGAAATTCCTGATACCAATAAAAATAAGCAACATTATTAATTTTTTTCACTTTTTCCTCCTTTTTTTAAAAACTATCTTTTTTATTAAAATTATTTTAAAACTCTTTTTATATTATTTATTTTAACTTTTATTTTTTTATTAATTTTGTTTTATCAATAAAAGTTTACCATATTTTCCTATTAATTTCAAAGATACTACCAATTTCTTCAAAAGTAACACTGACTTTAAAATTATCTTTTTCAAAAACTGAATAATATAAAACTTGAAAAAAAGAAAACCAAATTAATGATTTTCTAAATTCTTTATTTTTTTAAATATGTATAATATTCAAAATACTCATTAACAATGGCACAACTAGTATAAATAAAATTGTACTTGTAGTAACTACATTTGTAGAATACCCAATATCTCCTTTTGTTTCATTTGTTAAAATTGGTAAAGCTGCAAATACTGGAGCTGCTGCCTGAATTACAAAAGTTTTTATTTCCAATGGGTCAAGTTTTACAAAACGTCCTGCAATTTTTAAAAGCACAATCATGACAACCGAAGAAAATACAAATCTTCCAAGTAAAAGCTAAATTTGTATCCAAATCAAAACCTAATACTGTGAAGTCCTGCATCCGCCAAAACGATTCCAATATAAAGTAAAGCAAGTGGTGTTACAACACTTCCAAGATATTTTGTAGTTTCCACAATTGGAGTTATAACTCTTATTCCTGATAACAGTACAGCAAAAGCAATTACAAAATGCAATAAGTGGCGGCGATAATAATTTTTTCAAATCAAATCCACCTTTTGCATCTCGCTATTTTTCCATAGGGTCACTTGCCAAAAGCATATAGCCCAAAGTCCAAATTGACACAGTATTTGTAATATAGTACATCAAATAATATTTTGAAGCCGCTTCTCCAAAAAGTGCCATATTTAACGGAAGACCAATAAAAATAGTATTTGCATTAACTACTGCATTATAAAATACTCCACGTCGCCCTTCCCGCATTTTTACCAACTTTATTACAAAAAAAGCCGCAACATATCCGATAATGACAGAAGCAAATGTAAAAATCAGTCGATTCGACACTTCCTTCAAGGCTTCCATATTTAAATATTTTTAAAAACTGAATAAAATATTGAGCAAGGCAATGCCACATTTGTAATAAGTTTTGATACATTTTCACTAAACGTATGATGAAACCAGTGCCTTTTTTTCAAAAATATATCCAATTGCAAATCATAACAATTATCGGGAAAATACTTCCCAGTGATTTTAAAAAAATCATTTTTCCAACTTTCCTTTCTTTGAAGTTACAATAATTATATTTCAAACTCTGTTAAATAAGTTCGATTTTAAAGTTTTTTTGCATAAAAAATTTTTTTACAAATTAAAGCAAGGACTTCTAAAAGTCCCTGCACTTTCCTATTTATTCTATAGTTTAAACAATAAATCCGTATATGTAGGAAAATTTCCAAAATTCCTCATCAACAATTTTTTTCCAAATTATCACAAAGGAACTCTCAATGCTTCCAGACCTGTCACTAATTTTTTTCTTTTGCTAAATCAGTCTGTTTATCTAATTTTTGATTCATTTTTAACTCTATTAATTTCTTTTTCAAGAGATTTTTACCTCTTTTTCTTAAAGCAGTAATATTTGCCAAAAACTTCTTTTTAACAGTTCTTCCTGTTCCTTTTATAAACGCTTTTCCATATTTTGAATTTTTTCAATATGGTCAGCCAGTAAATTTGCAAATTTTTATTCCAGATGGTAAAAATATTTTTTTATTGGCAATATTAATCAGAGTTCTTGATTCTATGCTTAATTGTGTTACATATCTTTCGGCATAGGCATTGTATCTTGCGATTGATTCTTGCTCAGACAGCATTCCAATTTCCTGTGTCAATTCAAGCACATCTTTATCTATCATTTTTCTAAGTGCCGTATTTGAAGCTTCTTCGCTTGCAAGTCCTCTTTTTCTAGCTTCTTTCACCCATTCATCACTATATCCATTTCCATTGAAAAATGATTCTGTGGTGCTTTTTTTATATGAATTTGCAATAATTTCATTTATTACTTTTGGTAAAGATTTTTCAGTCGCTTTTTCCAGTTTATCTGCATATTCAGACAGAACTTTTCCTACCATCGCATTTATAACTGCCGCAGTAGTTGCAGGCGTAGAACTTGAACCTGGCATTCTAAATTCAAATTTATTTCCAGTAAACGCAAATGGAGAAGTTCTATTTCTATCGCCAGCATCCATATTAAACGTTGGCAATACATCAACTGATAAATTTACTTTTGATGATTCAGAAACTGGAGCATCTTTTTTTATATGCAATATTGTTAAAAATTGTTGTCAACTCATCTCCTAAAAATTGAGATAATTGTTGGCGGAGCTTCATGTCCTCCTAGTCTATGGTCATTTGTAGCAGTTGCTGTCGCATATCTCAACATTGGATAATATCTGTCAACTGCTTCAATTACCGCAGCTACAAAAATTAGGAATTGAGTATTTGTTTTTGGGTCTTTTCCAGGACTGAACAAGTTTTTGCCCTCATCTGTTGCCAATGACCAGTTATTATGTTTTCCTGAACCATTTACTCCAGCAAACGGCTTTTCATGAAGCAATGCCACTAAATCGTGTCTTAATGCTGTTTTCTCAATAGTTTCCATTATTATCTGATTTTGGTCTGAAGCTAAGTTTGCTACAGAAAATAAAGGTGCAACTTCAAACTGGTTTGGTGCGACTTCGTTGTGTCTAGTTTTCGACGGAATACCTAGTTTCCACAATTCAACGTCAACATCACTCATAAAGTTAATTACTTTTTCCTTAATTTTTCCAAAATAATGGTCGCTCAGTTCCTGTCCCTTTGGTGCAGACGCTCCAAATAATGTTCTTCCTGTAAGCAACAAGTCGTCCCTTGCTTCAAACATATCTTTTTTTACAAGAAAATATTCCTGCTCTACTCCCAAAGTGTTAAATACATGCTCCGAGGTTTTATTTCCTAAAACTCTCAAAACTCTTAGTGATTGCTCACTTATATATTTCATTGTTCTTAATAAAGGTACTTTTTTGTCCAACGCTTCACCAGTAAATGAAATAAAGGCAGTAGGAATATACAATGTAACTCCGTTTTTATTTTCTCTTATAAACGGATATGAACTTGTATCCCAGATTGTGTATCCTCTTGCTTCAAATGTGCTACGTAACCCTCCATTTGGAAACGATGAAGCATCTGATTCACCTTTTATCAAATTTTTTCCAGAAAATTTATAAATAAGTTCTTCACTTTCTGTTGGTTCTAAGAATGAGTCGTGTTTTTTTCTGCCGTCAAGTCTGTCAATGGCTGGAACCAGTGGCAATAGTGAGTTGCTCCTCTTTTGTCGCCCAATCTTTTATAGCGTTCGCAATAACTTCGGCAGCTCCCTTTGATAATTCCGTTTTACCTAGCTGTGATGCCTTAAATTCCTTAAAAAAACGTCCTTGGAAACTCTTTTTCAAGTTACTATCTCTAAAGACATTCTCTCCAAAACTTTTCATAGCGTTTTTCCATAAATTTTTTTACCTCTTTCTTAATTATCATTTATCATTGAATTGGCTATTATTTCACCAAATTCACTTTAATATAATTTATTATACAATGTGTAAAAAAATATAAGTCAAACAAAATTTTTCAATATTATTTTAACATTAAATTATGCTATTTTTATTTAAATTCACTTCGTCAACTGACTTTTTATGAATATATCCAGCCGTACCACCTTCATAACTGACCAAATACCAATTTCCTTCTTTACTTATAAATTTTTACATTTTACACCATTAGGCAATTTTTTTCACAATTTTTGAATCTTTACCAGGTGTTTCTCTCACATTAACTGACGTTTTACTCGTTGACCTCGTTACAAATAATGCATCTTTTTAACGACTGTGGATTTTCAGTATCACTTTGATTATTATTTCGTATTTGTAATTTTTCTGGCTGCACTGATTTTTATAGAAGCCATACTTTTGCATATTTTTGAATCTCCTGCTCCCTTCTCATACGCTCCTGTTGTTCTCTTCTTAATTTTATTGTTTTTATGCTGTGTAGCCACAACATGAGAATATCCAACAGTCAATAAAATTAACACAGCTATTATTCCAAATATAATTTTTTTACCACTATATTGTGATTTTTTCTCATTTCAAATATCTCCTTTTAATTTAATCCTATAAAATTTTTTTAATCTAATACCATTTCCCGTTTAAATAGCGAACGTTTAATAAATGTTGAATTACATACTATATTTAGTAAAGAATTAAAACTTTTTGTCCTTAATATAGTTTCTATTTTTATAATGGAATTTAGTATTAGATTATTTTATTTAATATTAGTTTTTTTATCCTTTGTTAAAAAGTTTGTAATAAATTCGTTATTTAAATGGGGGTTTAGTATAAATTAATTATATTAATTCTTAAAAAAATTTATCTTTCCTTTCCCAAAAAAACTAATACTAGTATATCACATTTCCAGTTTTTATGAACAAAAAAATTTACATTTTTTTAACAAAAATATTCAATTTTTTTCCAAACAAAAAAACCTGCTCCTTTTAGTTAGAACAGGTTTTTATAGATGCATTTGTCATTTTTTTATCTTTAAAATTTAAATTAATTATTTTTTTATTCACCGCTATCATCATCATCTTGTTTAGCAGGTTTACTTTTGGTTTCTTTTGTAATTGGCTTTTATGAATATATCCTTTGTTTCCTTTAGAATCTTGGACTCTGTACCAATCTCCATTTTTTCCTGTTACTCTCACTTTTTCATTATCGTCTAACTCATTTACTATAGTTGATTTCGAATTTGGATCTTTTCTTACATTTACTAGATCCAAATCTGATGATTTTTGTTATAAGTGTTCTTTCTCTAGTTGGTACTGTTTGATTAGTTTGGTTAGTATTTTTTTGCTGCTCTTATTTGTATTTGTTTTGCTTACAGTTCTTTGCGGTGCTGGATTGGCAGCTTGTTGTTGCACTGCTTGTCCTTGTTGCTGTTGTAATGCTGCTTGCTGTTGTGGATCTGTTACTACTGTTCCATCTGGCTGTAATTGTTGTGGTGGTGTCTGAACATTAGCCATATTTTTGAATTTCTGCTTGTTCTTTTTTTCTCTTTCTCCAATTTTTGCTATTTTTATTTTTGGCTCTAAAAAAATAAAAAAATATTCCTAGTACCAAATAAAAATTAACGCAAGTACTCCAATTACTGCTCCTAATATGACTTTTTACTATTGTATCATCATTTTTGTCTAGCCATTTTAATTCCTCCTTTATTTTTAAACTTTTTTTCTAAAAATGACAAATTTATAATAATGTTTTTATTATTACCTAAAAATTTTAATAAACAATTTTTTTATTTCAAAAAAACTTCTAATTATAGTTAATTTTTTTCACTATTCAATTTATACATTTTTAAACTATGTTAATAGAAGTCTAATATATTATACCACATTTTTTTAGTATTAGCCAAATAAAATGTTAAATTTTTTTCATTCTTTATTAAATATAAAGATAAAGTATTTTTAGAAATTTTTCTTACTCACAAAAAAAGTATGCTATTCTCATTAGATAAAATAAGTCTTAAAAATACGAATTGTAGAAAAAGAGAGTAAATAAAAAAACTTTGACAAAAGGAAACGAACTGAAAACAATAATTTATTTTTTTCCTTATCAGCTTTAATAGAAAATTTATTTCAGCAAATTTACAATATTCCAAACACAATTATTGCAGTAATTTTTAAATAGTATCTTAGATATATTTTTTTGTGGCAATACTGAATTAGGATTTATCATTATTCAAATTCTAGTAAGCAATTTTAGGTACACTTCAATGACTAAAAATTTATAATCTTTATTTTATAAAAAAATAGTAATATCCTAAAAAAATATGTTAAAATATTAATGGAAATAAAAATTACTAAAGGAGTGATTATTATGAAAAAAAGTACTAACTTTTCTTTTTACTAACAATGTCAATTCAACTATTTTTCCGCCAATTACAAAGTTGTTCTTAAAAAGGGTTACTTTATCACAACAGGAAATCAATAAGAATAACAAGGAAATAGAAATTGCCGCTAAAAGGGACTTTGATTTAATTATGAATGCTACTATGCAAGGAGCAAATTCTATGGTTTCCGAAATGATGAATGGGCAGATGCCGTTAAGTTCATCTGATAAAAAAATTTGAAAAAGATGAAATCATTTTACAACGATTTATTTAATATTATGATGAAAAAGTAAGACTAATATTGAAAAAAATAAGATATGTTAAAAATGATGTTGCAGAAATAACTTTAGAATTTAAAATTCCTAATACAACAGAAAATTTCCAAAAATACACAGAATCAATGATTACCGATCTTCTTTCTAATAAAAATTTAGATAAAATGTCAGAAAATGAGTTTATGGAAAAATTTATGACAAAAAAATGTTTAATGAAATGAAAAAAATGTACGAAAATACAAACAGCTATATGTCTGTAAAAGGATCAATTTATCTGGAAAAAGACAATGGAAAATGGGCAGTTGCAGAATTGGATGAAAAAAATTAAGAAATTACAAAAGAAATGTATAAAATTACAAAAAGAATAATTTAAAAGGGCTTCCATTTTTAGGTAGCCCTGTATTTTTTATAATACTTTTAAGAAATTTTTGAGTTCTTTCGTGCTGTGGATTCAAAAAAATACGTCATTTGGACTTCCTTGCTCCACAATTTCTCCATCAGCCATAAAAATTACCCTGTCGCACACTTCCCTTGCAAATCCCATTTCATGCGTTACAACAACCATTGTCATTCCGTCTTTTGCCAGCGATTTCATTACTTGCAGCACTTCTCCTACCATTTCAGGATCTAGAGCTGAAGTTGGCTCGTCAAATAATATTGCTTCAGGATTCATTGCCAATGCTCTTGCTATTGCAACTCTTTGTTTTTGCCCTCCAGACAAACTGGATGGATAAAAAAATCCGCCTTTTCTTCAAGCCCTACTTTTTTTAAAAGTTCTTTAGCTTTAACTTTAGCTTCTTCTTTACTCATTTTCTTTAATGTAACTGGGGCTAAAATAATATTTTCCAAAACTGTTAAATGTGGAAATAAATTAAACGACTGGAAAACCATTCCTATTTTTTTCTCTCAATTTGTCAATATTCAAATTTTTTTATCAGCCATATCCTCATTATCTACCAAAAATATGTCCTCCGTCAAATTCTTCAAGTCCATTTATACATCTTAAAAATGTACTTTTTCCTGATCCAGAAGGCCCAATTACACTTATAACTTCCCCTTTTTCTATTGCTACACTTATATCTTTCAAAACAACATTATTTCCAAATTGTTTTTTTAAATTTTTTTACTTTTTATCATACTTTTTAGCTTCCCTTCTATTTTTCTTGAATAAAGTTGACAGAATTTTGATTACAAGATAATAAATTAATGCGATAATTAACATTGTTTCAAAAGTCTTATAATTAGTTTTGAATGCAATTTGCCCTTTCCCCATCAAATCAGCAACTCCTATTACCATCAGTAATGATGTGTCTTTTAACGACGTAATGAATTGATTTAAAATTGCGGGTATCATATTTTTTATCGCCTGTGGTAAAATGACTTTTCTCATTGCTTTTCCAAAAGATAATCCCAAACTTCTCGCTGCTTCCATTTGCCCTGTGTCAATTGCCTGTATTCCTCCTCTAAAAATTTCAGCCAGAAATGCACCAGCATTCAAGCTTATTATAATAACTCCAGCAATTTCAGGCGACATCTGCTGTCCGTTTAGGAAAGCCTTATTTATAATCGGAACAACTCCAAAATAGAAGAATATCGCTTGCACTAATAACGGCGTTCCTCTTATAAGGTCAATATATTCCTTCCCAATCCACTGCAAAGTTTTAATCAGATAAAAATTAAAATTCTTCTTTTTCGTAGGCACAAAATTTATATATCCTACACCAATACCAATCAGCACGGCAAAAAATAACGATATTGCCGCTATCAAAAGTGTCGTGCCTAATCCAATTAAAAATTCTATTTTATATTCTGATAATATTTCAACATAAGTTTTTTTAAATAATTCAGCATATTTTTTTCCCTTTCTAAAACTCAAAAATTTAACTTAAAAAAAGCAAATCAGTCCTAGAATTTTTATATTTACGCTATGATGTAAAAGAACCTTTTGCTTTTTTTATTTTTTTATTATTTTGTATATTTATCCACTATTTTTTTGATATTCTCCATTTTCTTTTAATGTTTTTCAATCCTTTGTTGAATTTTTTTCCAATAATTCCTTATTTTCTCCTTTTTTTAACCATGAATCCGTATTCATTGTTTGTCAATTTTTCTGTTCCTATTTTTAACATTTAAGTTTGGATTTACTTTTTATTGTATAGGCAATTACTGGATAATCTTCAAATGCCGCATCTGCCTGATTATTTTCTACTGCCTTTAATGTAGAAGCTGAATCTTCAAATACTCTTATAGTAGCTTTCCCTTTTAAATTATCTTCTGCGAATTTTGCTCCAGCTGTACCATTTTTTACAACTAGTCTTTTTTTCCTTCCAAGTCTTTTACAGTTTTAATAGTACTGTTACTCTTGTTAACTAATGCAACTAGCCCTGATTCATAATATGGATCAGAAAAATCTACAGATTTTTTTCTTTCTTCAGTAATGCTCGCTCCTGCGATTACTCCATCAAGCTGTCCTGACTGTAACGCTGGAATCAATCCCCCAAAATCCATTGGCTTAAATTCCACTTCAAATCCTTCCAGTTTCCCAATCGCTTGCAACAATTCTATATCAATTCCAGTATATTTGCTATCCTTCTTATATTCAAATGGCGGAAAACTTGTGTCTATTCCAATTGTATATTTTTTTCTTTCCATCTGCCGATTTACTTCCACATGCCATTGTTAACATAAAGTACTGTCACTAACATAATCATTTTTTTAACATTTTTAGATTTCATAAAAATTATCCTCCAAATTTTTAGATTTTTATTTCTTAAATTGCTTTTTTTGCATTTAAGAATATTCGTTATGAAAAAAAGTCTAGCACAAAATTATTGTCAAAAATTTTTTTAAATTTTTTTCATATTTTTTTCCATTTTTACTAAATTTTTTTCACAAATTTTTAGAAAAAAATCTTGTTTTTTCCCTTAATTTTAATCGCTATTCGCCATATAAATACCTTTTTTTCATTAATAATTCGAACTGTAATTTATATTTCACCATATATAACAATAAAAAGAGCTGTTATTTCTTCAAACAGCCCTTAATTTTTTAAAAAAACTTTAATATACTACTTGTGGTGGAAAATATTGTTCTACTTTTTGAATTTTTTTAGATTTTTATTTGTTGTTTTTATGTCATTAAACATTGACTCATTAATTTTAGTTATATCTTGTTCAGAAATACTATTTATAATTTTTCTCAGCTTTATTAAATTTACCTAAACGTCTGTTAGCTTCTGCTTTTTATTAATAAAAGCATCTCCTCTTTCTTCTCTCAACTGCTTTAAAGTTGTATAATTTTTATTCTTTTTGTGAATTTTTTTATTTCATGGTCTAAATTTGCAATTGTCTTATCAATGTAATTTATAGATTTTATAAGTTCGTTATTTGTTGAAAAGGTTTTGTTCATTGTAAACGTATCCTAAAAAAATTTTTCAGGTTCATCCATATAAAATAAGCTCACAGCTTTATAATATTTTTTTATCTAGTTTAGCAAATAAACGGTCTATTTTTTTGTTTTTTTCACCTAATTCACGATATAATTTAGCTTGTTGTAATAATTGCTCTTCAGTTATTTCTTTCTTGTTTTCAGCTATTTCCCTTTGTAAAAATTCAAGTGCCTTATTTACAATCATCCGTTTATCATTTTTATCTTGAATTTTTGTTTTTGAAACGTTCAAAACCATTGCTTAACTCAATACCTGTCAAATCATAATAAAAATTTGCCGCCTTTTTGCAAATCTTTTTGATGAAACATTCTCCAGTATTTTATTCATTTTCCCATATTCTTTATTTTCAGCATACAAATTTAATAATTTCCAAGGTATTTCTTCCTTTTTTTAGCTTCAAATAATTTTTTTCCAAATAATTTATTCCCTTTTGCAATGCTTCTTTTTGTTATTGCCTGATTTTTCTGAATGGTCAAAATAATACGAATTATAATAAGCTTCTCCAATTTCCTTATCTGAAAAATTCTTTTTGCTAATTCATAAAATCTTCCTAAATAATAATATTTTTCCCGCCTCTTTGGAAATTTCACGATAATCTTTTCCATTAATAATTTTTCGTATTTTTTTAATTCTGCATTGGTAAATTTTTCCTTAAACATTACAAATTTATTTCCAGGACATTGTGGTATATGAAAATCTACAAATTTTTCTCCACCAATAGGACAAACATACGGTGTTCTTATCGCAGGTGTTCCAAAAAAATATTTAAATT
>BNJV01000190.1_pt1 | contig 112558 bp, 212 predicted proteins | sample 8540591 | NCBI WGS metagenome assembly BNJV01 (sample SAMD00202457, study PRJDB9452) | human saliva metagenome | host: Homo sapiens
CTATACGAGACCTTCAAACGCCAGCAATGACAGGAAAAGCATCAGGGCATACGGCATCCGTCTGCGCCGGAAAAACGGAACGCTCGCGTTTTCGAAGAAGAGACGATCGACGACGCGTGGCGCGGCGGGTCGGATTCAAGCACGCAGCGGCCTGTGCGCGGCGTTTCGCCGAAACCGGCATGACGCCCTCCGCGTGGCGCGCCGAAACCGCACGCAGGCTTCCGGCGAAGCGCCCTGGCCAGAAGTGGCCCCGGATCGCACGACCGGCGCGGCGGGCTGTAGGCCGCAATCGGAACGCATCCTTGGCGCCTCATGAACTCGCCCTGTGAAAATCCTGCTCAGCTCGCGCGGCCGGATTCCATCTCCATAACGGTATCGGCGAAGGCGAGCGTGGATGCGCGATGCGACACGAGCACGATGGTCCTTTCGCCCGCCCGCCGGTCGCGCAGCATTTTCAGAATCACACCCTCGTTAAGCGCATCGAGGGTTGCTCGTCGGCTCGTCCAGCAGCATGAGCGGCGCGTCGTGCAAGGCTGCACGTGCGATGCCGATGCGCTGACGCTCCTCGAGCGTATCCTTGGCTCGCCGACGTTCGTGTCGTAGCCGTCCGGCAACGTCTCGATGAAGTCATGGATTGAAGCCGCCTTCGCCGCAGCGACGTGTCATCGCGCGATGCGCCAGGGCGTCCGACCTCGATATTGCGGGCGATCGTCGTGGAACAGCCAGGTCTCCTGCGTCACGTACGACTCGCAGCTGCGCAAATCGGTCGTGTTCATATAAAAGCGCAGATCGCGCGCAGGGCCCTGAGACCTGACGCACCGGACGGCGACCCGCCGGTCACGTCCAGAAAACGCATCATGAGCTTGAGCAGCGTCGACTTCCCGCCGCCGCTCTGGCCGTGGATGCCCACGACGCGCCTTTTCGGGATGTCGAACGACATGCCCGAAAAGGATCTCGTCGTCGGCGTACGCGAAGGACACTCGTCGGCAACCATCCCAGTGAAACGAGGCGGGCTGTTCCTTCGATATCTTCCACCTGGGTTTTCTCATCAAGCAATGCCAACACGCGTTCGCCGGCGGCAAGCGTCTGGTTCAAGTTGTTCGAAAGGCTCGCAAGAGCCACCACCGGACCGAACGAACCCATGACGGCGACCGTCGAGACGATCATGGCCGTGAATCCTATGGACCCTATGCCGAACTGGAAGACGGAGACGGCAAGCGCCAGAACCGAGAAGAGCTGGGATGGCGGCGTTGGTCATCGAGCGCTGCGATGCCCTCTATGCCGGCAAGCCCTCCTGCAGCCGACCCAGCGCGCGAGCGTCGTCGATGGCACGGCCGCGCACGGCGCCCTGCCCGTACTGGATCGTTTCGTCCGGGCCGTGCAACGACTCGAGGATGAAGCCGTTCATCCGGGCGAACGATTCGCGGAACGCGAAGCCGACCTGCGCGCCGCGACGGCCGTGCGCGATCGGGATGGAGCGCCCACCACCGTGCAGCCTGCGAGGACGACCAGCGAGACGGCCGAGCTCTGCGTCGAGATGAACGCCGCCATGCAGGCGGAGACGATGACGGCGATCGCGATGGGCGATATCGTATGGGCGCAGGAGACCTCGAGCGGCTCGATGTCGGAGGTGATGAGCGAACGAGATCGCCCTTGTCGCGTCCCTCGAGCTTCGCGGGAGCAGAGCGTCCGCAGCACGGCGAAGACGCGGTGGCGGACGATGGCGAGCAGGCGGAATGCGATGAAGTGGTTGCAATATTGCTCGCCGTAGTGCAGAAGCCCGCGCGCCGCCACCGCCATACAGACGGCGAGGGCGACGAAAACACCGGGATGCCGACGGGTCCTGCGACAGGCATATCGACCAGAGCCTCGGAGGAAAAAGATGCGCAAAAGCGCGCCTTCGAAGACCGGCCGAGGATGCCGAAGGCGGCGGCGAGTCGTGATGAAGATGGCGCTGGGTGGCCGACCGATCCCAGGAGAGTGGCGCAGCACCGCGTGGGCGCAACGGCCTGACCCGGGACGATGAGGCGACCCGCGGTGGCGCGCCCGAGCGGCGCGCAGACGTTGCGTTCAAGTCGTTATGCCACGACCTCCTGCGTCGAGAATCGTTCGGCGCCATCTGCTGATCGAACAGCGCGCGGAAAGGCCCGTCGACGTGCCATAGCTCCTCGTGCGTGCCGGACTCGCCGGATCACGCCGCCCTCCAGCAGGCAGATGCGATCGGAAGAGACCACATTGGCCGGGCGGTGCGAGATCAGCACCACCGTCTTGCCGATGCTCGCGCGTCCGGTCGATGCACGACGCGCATGACAGCCTCTTCGCTCGACATCGATGGCTTCGACGTGGCCTCATCGAGGTATATGCAGGCGAATCGTGCAGGGCGCGCGAGCGAAGGCCAAGCCGCTGCGTTGCCCGCCCGAGAGGTTGCTTCCACGGTTCCTCGAGCTCGAAGACGGGCCTCCTTGCATCCACACGAAATCGGCGAGCCGCGTCTCCTCGGCACGCACGCCCCACGAGACTGCCCGTCCGTGGCATCAGGTGCGGCCATGCGCAGGTTCTCGGCGATCGTGCTGCTTGAATACATAGCTGTTGTGAGGAAGCGTGGTGATGGCGCGCATCAGGCTTTTTCCTCCGATGCGTCCGGAGGAGTACGCACTGCCTCCGACCTGCCGCGCTTCCTTCGTGCTTCGTTGCGCCCCATCAAAACGCGCCTGCGATCGTGGTTGCCGCAGCCCGACGCGCCCACGAGAGTGACACTGCTGGGAAACATCCAGGTCCGCCCGCAGCGCCTCGTGACCCTCCGCATACACGAAAAGCGGAGGCCGCGCAGAGAGACGTGTCGATGCCGTCGCGCGGCACCTCGATATCGCCTTTCTTCCTTCGGGCGCATCGATCAGGGCGAAGATGCGTACGCTCGCCCGCCACTGCCGTTCCATCGCGATGTGGAAGAACGTTCCCAGAACGCATGAGAATGAAGAACTCTCCGGAGGCCAGAAGGACGATCGCGAGCGACGCCGAACGAGTCCGCGTTTTCGCTGCGTAGAACTGCGTGAGCTGCCGTGATGATGCCGACGGCGGCCCGCCGTGCGCGACGATAGTCCGCATGCCGTCGTCCGAATTCAGCTGCATCGTGAGCACCTTCATCGTGATGCGGCGAAATGCTCGGCATCGGCGTCCATCCGGCGATGCGTGCTCGCCGTCGGCCAGCCAGGTGCTTGAGCGTGGTCATGCCCTGCAGATTCTCAAGGAACGAGATGCGCCCAGCCGGCGCCGACCCAATGGTGCGAAAGCGGAGCGGCGCACGCGACGGTCTGGACCGCGGCGATGCTTGCCGGAATAGGAGGTGCGCAGGAGCAAGACCAGCGCGGACGGCAGATTCACGAACGAAAGCGCGCCGGCGTGAGCGGCGCGAGCATGGCGGCGTGAAAAACTGCGGAAGGTAGCGCGCGAAATGGGTTTCGAGCTGTTCGACGCCCTCGCCCGCCATCTGCACGACGACTCGGAGGTCGCCACGCTCTGTCGCACGAGGCGCCCAGACGCGGCAGCTTGCGTCGATGCGCGCCGCGCAGGATGCGTTTACGTCCACGCTCGCGCAAACGACGCCGCACAGCCGCCTTGCGGTCGCGGACGAAGCGCAGAGGCGGCGCGTGTCTGATGCCGGCAAGCCACGCCGCATCCGCCGTCGCAGGGTCACCGCTCGCGGCGTGCGCGACACGAGCGGCCACGCACCAGGGCTGATGGCGATCTGGCAAAGGGCGAAATCCACTGCCAGACGACCTGATATGCGATGTGTTCCGCGCGTGGGCGAGCAGCCTCACGAGCCGTGCGCTATCATGAACGCGCACATCCTATCGCAGCAAGCGCGAACCTCGACCGGCTGCAGAGACGCACGCGCGTGCCGATCGCGCTGTTCACCCAGGAAAGCTCCTTACCGATAGTAGCGCGAATGCGCGTCGCGCGCCACAAGCCTTCGGGCGGCGTCGGTATCGTGCCATCGGCGGCAGCCCCGCACGCTCGTCGGGAGGCATCGGGCGATTCATATTCTCCTGCTTGCAGACGTATCGGGACACGCGCTGCCGGGAACGTTCCGGCGCACGTCATCATGCGGGTCGTCCAGAGCCGACATGCATGGCGCATATCGCCGTTGAACGCGACGGACGCCCTTTTGCACTGCGGCCGATTCGCATCCGAAATATGCGCGACGACGCGTGCGATGGGCGCGCGTTGCGCGATAATGCGACCTGTCCGATACGAGCGATACGAGCGCGCAGGAGACGACCATGGCGAAGAAGAAAAGCAAGGTGCAGGAACCCATCCAGCAGATCGGCGCATGGGAGCACGCCCTGCCCTACCTCGACGGCACCCTATTGGATCCGCTCGTTCGCCGTCATCTTCCTCATCGGGCTCATCGTGCGGGGGCAGCAGGAAACATCCGATTCCCTATCCCTCTCCGGAAATCATCGGATGGGCATGTCTTCGGCGGCGCCTCCATTTTCGGCACCAGAGATCCCTGCTCGTCACGGCCGGGAAAGATCATCCGGTGTTTCCGGACGCGCCAAGATCCGGAGGCGGCGTCTGCGCCCGCGCGCCGAAGCGGCGGCCAGCATCTGCGACCGGCTGAATCCGACCTGGGCGTCGTCATCTACCGTCTTCATCGGCGGCATCCACGGCTTCCACGCGCTTACGATTCGCCGACGCGCAGCCGAATACGTCAGGAAATGAAGAAACCCGGCCACGCCAAGACGGCAGTCGAAGGGGCCTCCGCTCGACACGTTCGAACGCCCTTCGTAGCGGCAGGCACGCGGAGGGTGTGCGCGGACCCGGTATGCCGCGCGTCGATTACGCGGTCGCGAGTATCTCCGACGGACTTGCCGCATTCGCGCCTTGAGCGTGATGGCCATCACCGCTTGACATGCGGAGATCGGGGTGATGTATTCGTAGCCCGGCTTGGCGCCCACAGTCGTTGCCGACGACGGCGAGACCGGGGAATCGGGTCGTAGTTCGCATCGACCGCATTCCTGGTCGCCGTCGGTCAGGATGCACTCCGCAAGGTGACCATCGTCTCGCCAACACAGGATCGAAAGAAGGTGCGGGCGGCAGAACGGGGCGGTATCGACCGGGAAAAGAGCACGGCGGCATCGCGTCCGGGCTCCTGATCCGGCGCCTTCTTTTGCAATGAGTTGTAATCCTCGATGCTCTTCGGGAAGGTCTGCAGGGCATCGCCACTCCGAAAGCGAGGCTGGCGGCCCGAGGCCCTCGAGGCGTGTCGTCGGCGATGTGGACCTCGACCATCGGACCCATCTGCTGCTTCTGCTTCCCGCACACGTGAGCTCTTCGCGCGATGCGCTTGAACTTCGCATGGAGGCCTTGTCGAGCGATGCCTGCAGAGTTGGCGATATTCTCGTCGGTGGCGCCCGAAGCGCATGCTGGGGATCGTGTGTGCACTGGCGGTACTCGGGGAGGTTGGCGTCGAGGACGGCGAACTTGGTCTTGCGCGTCTTGTACACGGTTACTGCTGAGGCCGCGCTGCTCGGCGGTCGGATGGAAACTCGTTGCAGAAGCGCTTGCCCGCTCATCGAGCCAGACGGCCTGCGGCGGGCAGTTCATCTTGCCGAACGGACGACGCTTCATGTTTGCATGCCGGGATGGGGCACGTCTCCGAGATGCGCGCGCCGGCCCAGTGGGCCAATCTGCACGCCGCGAAGCCGTTTGTTGGGCGACATGGACGAGGAAGCGCCCTCCCTCGACGAGCGCACATGGTACATATCGGGCATGAGATCGTTCATCGTCTCGACGTTGCCGCCAGGCCGCCGCACGCGATGACGGCCGCCTTGCAGGCGAACTTGATGTTGCCGCTCGTTGGAAGCGCAGATCCGGCGACTTTGCCGTCGCCGTCACGATCACATGCGCCTCGGTCGCGAGGAGACTCGGCGGCGCCCGCGTACCAGCCGCCACCTCGCGGTTGTAGCCATGGATGCTTCGATCTGGTTTGCAATCGCCGTAGAAAAGCTGCAGACGGGCGGCCAGGGCGCGAGTGGCGCCCAGATGATCCGAAGAGCTGATGCGCGTACTGAGGAAAGAACGCCGTGGTCATCGTCGCGAAAATCATCGTCGCTCAGGCGCTTCGAGGATACCAATCGGAATTCGCGCCCGGGAGTTCTGGCAGAACTTCATCACGAGCTCTTGGTTTGAGGATGGTTCGGTGATGGTCGCCCATAGTTCTGGTAGAACTCAGAGCCGGATCGATATGGGGCTGCCGCGCTCCTGAGGTGCTGGCGTTCGGCGAGGCGAATTCGTTGCGGTACGCGCAGCGCAGCCCTCCTCGGTCCTGCTTCTCCACGAGGTGGACCTTCTTGCCTTCCTCGGCGAGCTCGCGACGAGGCGGTGATGCCTGCGAAACCGTGGCCGCAGACGACGACGTCGCAATCGATTTCTGCGCGAAGTCGGAAACCTCTTCAGGGCGACGCGCCATGACTGGTTTGGAAGCTCCGGCTGCGGTCGTTGGAAGACGAGCCGTCCCGCCGATTCCCGATGCGCTCGGGCGCATCCTCAGCACCGCCGCAGCCGCACGCCGGCGCCCATGATGCGAGGGCCCTTCGAAGAAATTCCTACGAGTCGGTTCGGACGTTGCGATTCCTTCCTCTTTCCTTTGCGCCGCTCGACTCCATCCGATTCAGTCCGGACCTATGCGGACGAGCGCCCTCCGTAAGCGCAGCGACGGTCAGTGCGACGCCGATGAAACGAGCTCCGCAGGTCCGCAGGTCCGCATGCCTGCGAGCCTGCGAGGTCTGCGGATCCGTAGACGCGTGTTGCAGAACCGCGGGTTCTCATGCCCACAGGTTCGCTTGCCACAGGTCTGCATGCCCATATGGTGCAGGCAAGCGTCCTCAGCGTTGCTTGCAGTGTGTTGGCATTGCCCGCAGGTTCATCGACGTTGCCGGCAATGCTAGACGGCTGCTTGCCGCCGCACATCGCGGAAACTATGCATTTAGTTATGAGACTGGCCTTTCAGGCATCAAGGAAGTGGGTATCTCGGACGGCGGACGATGTGAATCCCCAAGATCGAGATGCGATGCTGAAACCCTGCTGATGCGAGCCTTGGAACGCACATGCGAATCCCAGGGACGCGCGAGACGCATCTCAAAGGTCGCCGATTTGCTGAGAAACTCTCCTGCGCGGCCCCTGAGCGTACCGCTCTGGTGCTCATGAGCCAGCTTGAGAACGACGCTAGCAAGACCGATTCGCGCAGATCCCTATCCGAAAGAAGGAGCGCATGGAAGAGCGCAGGAAACCCTGACGCATACGCCATGCGTCTGCTCGCGTTCATCGCATTCTTCGTAACGATTCCCCTGTATTCTCCCAACGTCGTCCCCTTCAACGGCATCGTCGCAGCCGACGGCATCGTGAAGGCGTTCGTGGAGCCTCTGATGGCAGGTGCTATCTTCGCCTCCGCCGCGCTGTTCTCACAACACTGAAAAGCAGGCGGGTTCGGCGGGCGAGCGCTGCGTGTCAAAACGGCGTCCAATGGCGCCCCCTCTTTCGGCATCCAGCCCTCCAGTGCTCGGTTCTCCAGAAGCGTTTCAGCCTCCGACGCCCCATCATCCAGCGCCTCCCTTGCTGATGCGCGTGCCCTCTAGCGTCTCGCCCTCGAAGCCCTGCCATCCAGCGTCCCATCCTCCGATACCCGGTCCTCCAGCATCTCATCCTCCGGAATCCTGCTCTCGGCGCGCTGCCTGGATCGCGTGCGCCGTCTATGTGACATCGCTGCTCACGTTCTACCTCGTCGTGCGCGGGGGTCTTCGCGTCACGCCGATGGCGGTCGGCGCTTCGGGCGCCTTGGCGCATGCCCTCGTCCCTCTGTTCACTATGTGGGCGCGGCGTTTTCAGGAAACGGACCCCGACGGCTTTCCTCCTGACGCTCTGTCTGACCATAGGCACAACGGCGATTGTGAACTGGCTTTTCACATACCTTCCCGCCATGCCTCTCGTAGCGGCATGCACTCACTGCTCGTGCTCGCCGGTTCGTTCTGGCCTCTTCTGATTCCCTGATCGCGGGCCGCAGGCATGCAGGGGTTCGATCGCGACCGAAGACTCCATAAGCGCCGCGGCGGCCGCTCGAGCAACGGAAATTCGACGCGAACGCTATTGCCATCAACGCGACCCTCCTGGCCGAAGGGTGCCGTCGGCGCGACTTCGATGCCTCCCGCATCGAAGAGGCTGTCATCTCACGGACAAGGAGGGCGAAGCGCAAGCCCGCGCGAATGCATTGGAGCGCGGCGATGCGAACCATCGGATGCATCTCGCTTCGAGCCAGGTACTCGACCGACGAAAGCGGGAATTCCTTCGCTAACGTTTCGGATGATGCTTCCCTCGATTCCAGGGCATGATGCGCCGGTTCGCATCGGTCCTGATGCCAACCATCGTCGGGCTGGCGATGTTCTGCATATACTTCATGGGTGTGCTCGCGCACGCCATGCTCTTCGACGCGATCAGCGCGGAATCCGTCGGCGGCGCTTTGGGGGCGCTCTCGTCCCTGTATTCTGCGCCCTCGAAACGGACCGCTTCTGCATGCACTCTATCAGGTGCTGCTTCCCCATCGCATCACTCGTCACCGTAGTCTTCATCACGTTGCCCGAACACTGGGCCTTCATGCCCGAAGCGTTTTCCGCCGTCACCTACACGTTCTTCTGCATTGCCCTGCTTGCCCTGGGCTTGGGGCTTGCAGGATCCGAATGCTGGAGAGTTCCCGACGTCGCTCGTGGTATCGGGTCTCACGCTTGCATTTGCGCTCGCAAGCGCGGCGGGGAGTTGGCGAGCGGTTTCCGCCTCGTCACCCTCCGAGACCTGGTTCATACCCACATCCATCATCGCTGTATATGCGGCCTACCTCATACTTCCGCCCATCATCGGAAACGCGCGTCTCATTGATTCGTCGCGAGAAGGACGGGAGCTCGGAAGCCTTGAGGGCGATTTCGAGAACGTCGCCGTTGCGGACGATCAGGACGGAATGTCCGCCGCTGCGGAGCACGCGGCGCCTGCGATGGACGATACGTTCTATCTGCAACGGAAGGCGGAAGAAATAGGCGATGCATTCCGCCTTTCCCCGCGAGAATGCGGATCCTCGGCTACATAGGACGGGGACACTCGTCGGTCTATATCGCAAAGACCCTGGTCATATCGGAAAATACCGTCTACACGCATGTGAGGAACATCTATCGGAAGACCGGAGCGGACTCGCGCGAGGAGCTCTTGGAGATGTTCCATTCCCTCGCAGTAGCGACGAAGTTTACCCTTGTCTTCGTGCTTGTCCCTCGTCCTCGCGAGTGCCGACAAGATTTCACCCTCGCGGCGGCAATATAGCGTCCCGAGCAACAAGCTGTTCCCAGCGTAACGAACACTGCACGATCGCTCCTGGTGCAAAGCTGCTGCAAACGCCAAAACCGCCTTTAGTTCAAAACTGCTGGTCCGACACAAGCCGCCTTTCTGCTGGTCCGATGTCAAGCCTCTCCTGATGCAAAAGAGGTCGTGTGCCGAAAGTTGGTGTCGGCCCTGCGGAAAAAACGGACGGCCGTCGCCTGGGATCGTGTATCGCGACATAACCGATACGACGAGCGACGGCCGTCCTCTATATCCATCGATATTGACATCTTCGGCCGCCACAGGCATCCAACGAGCCAGACAGCTGCCTTGACCGGCATCAGCCTCTAGCCTCGCATAAAACGCCCCTCATGCCCGGCGACCATGCGCAATGGTCGCAATGGCAGTGGCGACGGCCGTGGCGATACGTGCGGCGATTGCGCGCGATGGCGGCGATGCGCGTGCGTGCACCGATTACGCGTCAATGGCGGCGACGATACCGTGCAGCGATTACGCGTGATGATGGTGATGCACATGCGTGCCTCGCCATGCGCATGGCCATCTTCTTGAAAGTGACCTTTGCGATGGACTTTGCGGCCTTGCCCGCTTGCAGGAAACGCCCTTGTCCTTCATAGCAACGATCAGCTTCTCGGTCGGGGCATCAAGCTGAGCCTGCTCTTCAGGCGTCAGCACGGACAGGATTTCCTCCGCGGTCTTCTCGTGCGCTCACGACGTTTGACCGCGACCTCGCGACCCTCATCGGTCAGCGTGACGGCATACGTCTTCGCCGCCTCGGCATCGCCGATGACGACATACCCGCGACGGACGGCCTTCTTAACGCAATCCTTCAAGACGCCGCGGCTTACGCCCAGTTCATCGACAAGCTCACGCTGCGTTGCTCCATCATGGTCAAGAAAGCGCCTGAAGCAGGGGCGCCCTGACCGCGCTTGTAGCTCTTCGGACCGAACTTCTTAAATGCGAAGCGAACGAGTTTGTTCGCCTTGTTCATCTGCCGCAGGGATTTCAATGCATCGTTCATGGCAATCCTTCCTCTCGATATCTCGAATAACCCCACTCTAATACCTTCGGATCAGTACCTGTCAATTATTCATGATTTAACTATCTTACATAGTATTACCAGTTATTCTTGTAGTTATATTATTCGTATTTTTAGGTAGTGAATAGATTATACATTCACAGGAAAGCATCGATGCCGGGCTTGAACGGCACAAGCCGACGATCGCCTTCGCACCGCGGCAAAGGCACCCGCGAAGAGCCAATGGAGACGCGAACGTCCCTGCGGGCTTCGGTAAAAACGGGCCGTACTCATGATGACTCGCGCAATCATGGCCATCAGCCATGGTCATGACCTCCGCACAATCACGACCGCCCGTGCAATCGCACGTCCACCCGCATAGCGGGGGCTTCGAGGTTCAGCGAGGTGTACATGACAAAGCGACACGCGTCCATCCGCATAGCGGGCGGCTTGCCGCCCCTCGCACTTCATGCAGAGAGCTCGATTGGCGCATGGTCGGAGAGAGGCTACGCGCAGACGAAGGCATCCCCGGCCGCATGGACGCGCTCTCAACGAAAGACCCTCAGAAAAAAGGAGGCCGCCGTGGCGGCCTCCTCAGCTTTCATCGGATCGTTCGAGCCGACGGTATGGGTTCGCGCGTGTCCCTTAGGCCAGGGAGCAACGACTGCGATCATGCTCAGCACACGAACATGGATCCGTGCGCGCCCCTTAGACCAAGGTCTGGGCGATCAGCAGCCGCTGCGCGAACACGAGCAAGAAGATGACCATCGGCGTGACGAACTTCAGCCAATGCTGATACTTCGCTGTCCAACATCTGCAGCGTTGCCATGACCAGGGCCCGTAGGCGCAGGTAGAGCATCGCGTACTGACCCCATGATTGTACGCGCAGACGATCGATAGTGACGATCGATGCCGACAGCGTCGGCGAGGGTGCGAAGATGGGCATTGCCAGAACGGCGAGGCCCGAAGGGGACAGGGACGATGAAGCCGAGCAGGAAGAACACGAGCATGACCATCACGACGAAGATCGGTCCGGGCATGCCGGCGACCGCATTGGACGCCCAGTACAGGATCGTGTCCGGAAATCAGGCCCTCGTCGAGGATCAGGTTGATGCCGCGAGCAAGGCCGATGATCAGGGACACGCCCACGAGGCTTGCGGAACCGGCGGTGAAGGCTTCGGTGCATTCGCTTCTCGTTCTTGCCGGAGATGATCATGCAGATGATGGCGATCAGCAGGAACGAACCGGCCATCTGCGGGAACCACCAGTGCAGAGCCATGACGCCGTGAGACCATGATGACGAAGGCGGCGACGAAGAGGATGAGGATGGTGTTCTTGCGCCAGTTGAAGTCATGGCCGGTGCCGGAAGCACGAACGGCATAGAGCTTGGCAGTGCTCGCGGTCCTCGTAGGTGTAGGGAGGGAACGTAGGATCGGCCTTGATCTTCTTGGAATACCAGTACAGGTATGCGATGACCGCGATACCGCCGACAATGAGGCCTGCGGTACGCCAACCGATGCCCTCGAGGAAGTTGATGCCCGCGGCGTTCGATGCGATGACGGCCGCAGGAACGGGTTCGATCGTCGAGAGCGTGGTGCCCATGGATCCCGGCGAGGAAGATGGCGCCGACGCAGATGATGGGTCATAGCCGAGGGCCAGGAATATGAGCACGAGATCGGGTAGAACGCGACCGCTTCTTCCTCAAGGCCGCAGGTGGTGCCGCCGACGAGCATGAAGACGGCGACGAGGGAAGACGAGCAGGAACTCGCGACCCTTGAATGTCTTCTTGGTCAGGGGCATGCAGGCCGGCTCGAACGCTCCGGAGGTTCACGACGCCGATCAGGCCGCCCAGGACGAAGATGAACACCATGATGTCGACGCCGTCGATCGTGCCGCGCACCATCGACAAGGTGATCTCATCGAGGCCCTTGCTCTTGGAAGGAAGCTCGGTGGAGGTGCCCGGAATGGAAAATCGGCTTGGTGATGGAACCATCGACGAACTTGCATGACCTGGACGGCCATCACCGGCGGTCTCGAGGGTTGGCCTCAAGGGCCTCCTGGGTGGCTTCCAGCATCTCGGTGGAGCCGTCGGGCTGGGTGATCATGAGCTGGCCGCTATCGGGCACGCCCGACAGTTTGCATATTTGCCTGCCGGAATGCACCACGTGGCGATGACGGCCAGGATCGTGATGATGAACGAGAATGGTGAATGCGGTGGGGACGTTGAACTTCTTCTTTTTCTTCTGCGTGGCCGACGCGGTCAGCAGCAGCGCTGCTTCGGACATACGTATCCTCCTGAGCTCTGTGGATTATGGAAACAGAGGGTCGCCTTTTCCCGGAAGGAGAAAGCTGGAGCAACCTCGCCAGGTCCGCATGCCTCATGTGCGGACCCGGCGAAAGGCTTGGAATCGAAGCGGGGTCGCGGCACCGGCCCATCGATTCCGTCTAACACCCAATGGGCGACCGGGGCGCGGCATCCGGAACCCGCCCGCCTCGCTGAAGCGGGTCCGGATAGCGCCGCAGCTACATGTTGTTTAGTCCACCGTGATGGTGGTGCCGGTCTCGCCGCTTGATGGCCGCCTCGGCGCATTCAAGGGACGTGATAAGGGCCTTGCCCGACGGATAGTCGGCAAGATATTCCAGGCAGGCCTGAACCTTCCGGCAGCATCGAGCCGGGGAGCGAACTGGCCCTCCTCGATGTAGCGCTGCGCGTCGGCAACGGACATGTGGTCGAGGTTCTTCTGCTCAGGAGTGTTGAAGTTGATGGCGACCTTCTCGACCGCCGTCGGGATGATGAGCATGTCGGCCTGAAGTCGGCAGCCATGCGTGCTGCTCGAGCGGTCCTTGTCGATGACCGCGGGAACGCCGGAATACGCGCCGTCCTCCTCGAAGACGGGCACGCCGCCGCCGCCGGTGCGCAGACGACGATGTAGCCGGCATTCGCGAGGTCCTGCACCGCATCGAACTCGACGATACGCTCAGGCTCGGGGACGCGCCACGACCTGACGCCAACCGCGGCCGGCGTCCTCCCCGTGAGACGTAGCCGGTTTCCTCGGCCTTGGCCCTGGCCTCTTCCTCGGTAAGGAGGCTCCGACGGGCTTGGTCGGGTTCTTGAATCCCGGATCGTCAGGGCTCACGATGGTCTGCGTGATGATGTTCGCGGTGGAGCGCATGATGCCGCGACGCCTCATCTCGTTCAGAATCGCCTGGAGACAGCTGGTAGCCGATGTAACCCTGGCTCATGGCGCCGGCCTCGAGGAACGGGACATCAGGAGTCTTGCCGTCACGAGAATGGGCGAAGTCGCGCATTCTTGATCATGCCGACCTGAGGGCCGTTGCCATGGCTGACGATGAGTTGTTGCCGTCGGCGATGGGGTCGACGATGTTCTTAGCGGTGCTCTTGACGAGCTCAAGCTGTTCGGCCGGGGAGTTGCCGAGCGCGTTGCCGCCGAGGGCGATCGACGCCGCTTTCCCTCTCCTCTGGTGTAAGGCATGTCAGTGTCTCCAGTCTCTACTTAAGGGTGGCGTACATGACGGCCTTGATGGTGTGCATACGGTTCTCGGCCTCGTCGAAGACCTTGGACTGAGCGGATTCGAGACACCTCGTCCTCGACTTCCATCTCGGTGATGCCGAACTGCTCGGCCTTCTGGGCGCCGATCGTGGTGTTGGTGTCGTGGAACGCGGGCAGGCAGTGCAGGAAGATCGCCTCGGGCTTAGGCATGGCCATGACTTCCTTGGTCACGCGATACGGCTCGAGTTCCTTGAGTGCGCTCGGCCCAGACCTCGTCGGGCTCGCCCATGGAGACCCAGACGTCGGTGTAGATGACGTCGGCGCCGGTGCAGGCTTCCTTGACGTCCTCGGTGAGCAGGATGGAGCAGCCGTTCTCGGCAGCGATGGGCTTGCAGGCCTCGATCACGTCATCGGCGGGCATGCAGTGCTTCGGGCCGCAGGCGACGAAGTTCATGCCCAGCTTGGAGCACACGACCATGAGGGGCGAGCGACGTTGTTCTTACTGATCGCCCATGAACACCAGGGTGCGACCCTGTGATCTCGTAGTTGAAGTTCTCCTGCACGGTGAGGATGTCGGCGAGCATCTGGGTGGGATGCCACAGGGTCGGTCAGGCCGTTCCAGACGGGCACGCCGGCCTATGGCGCGAGCTCTTCGACGTCTTCCTGGGCGAAGCCGCGGAATTCGATGCAATCGTCACATACGGCCGAGAACACGGGCGGTATCCTCGATGGATTCCTTCTTGCCCATCTGGGAGCTGCCGGGATCGAGGTAGGTGACGCCATGCCGAGATCCATACCGCCCACTTCGAAGGCGCAGCGGGTGCGGGTGGAGGTCTTCTGGAAGAGGAGGACGATGTTCTTGCCCTCGAGGTAGCGATGCGGAACGCCCGCGCTTCTATCTTTGAGGTTCTTGGAAGCTTGAGCAGATACTCGATCTCTTCGGTCGAGAAGTCGAGAAGCTTGATGAAATTGCGACCACTGAGGCTGACGCCCATGTCGGGCTCGCTTTCTCTGACAGGATCGCTCCCGTCCTCGTGATTACGTGCCCAGCGATGATTCCGACGCCTCATAGGGACAGCCTTCTCGACGATGACTTGCAAACCCCGTCGGATTCATCTCGTCCGGCACCTTCATATGCGCATTATATGGATGTCATATGCACATTTACTATGCTTAATACGGGTGGCTATAGGGATGTAAACCAGGTTTAGAATATAAACTACCTGTTCAATAGACTAAAAGATCAAAACTTACAATCTCGTCCGTTTAGGGATTCGAAAAGCACTAAACTCTGAATCAGCATTGCAACCCCGCTCGGGCAGGAAAGGATTTCATGGCCAACCCTAGCGCTGTTCTATTACACGCTCGTGATTCTTCTCATCGCGGTCATGGCCGCGGCCCTGAACCTCTCCACCCTAGTGTGGTGTCGCGAAGGCGCGTCTATCTGCTTGCGGCGATCGCCTTCCTCTTCTATTTCTTCGACGTCGCCGTGGTGTTCCAGGACGATTTCCTCCTGCGCCATTCCCTCGACCAGCTCAGCGAACGCGGAGCCTATATCTATCTGGTCGGGCAGCCGTACGGCATGATTCTGACCGGTGCGGGCGTGTTCGTTCCCCTGGCAGGCTTATGGTCTGCGATTTCTTCGAGGTGAAGAACCGTGCGATGCTCATCGCGCCCGGCGGCATTCGCGCTCGGAAGCGTGATCGTCGAACTCGCCATCCCTCATGGCAACGTGCATGAGTTCGTATTCGTCTCGCTGCGCGGAGTGCTTCCCTGTTCTGGACGCTCGGCTTCGCCCGTGTACGAGACAGCCCCGCTCGACGGGAGCCATGCGCGGCCAGGCCAAGAAGAAGGAAAGCTGTTCTGGGGCATGTTCGTCCTGGGCGCCGCCGTCGTCTTTGAAAACGTCATGCTCATGTTCGTCGTGGAAGCGCCGGAGTTCGTCAAGGGCACGATCTTCATCTTCCCCGAGCGCAATCCGATGGAGAACATGCTCATGCTCTGGTGCGCCCTCTACTCGGTGAGCGCCGATCTACGCGTGCTCAACCTGCATTTCCGCAGGCCCCCGTGCACCGAGGCGATCGTTTGACCGCAGCCTTCATCAACGACGGCATGGGCATACGCCGACCATTACGAGGCTTTCAACAAAGAGCAGGAAGTGCTCGCGCAGGTGCTGCTCCGGCAAGAGACAACCAGAACATAGCCTCGACCATGAGCATCGCGCTCAGCACCGTGAAGGTGCATGTGCACAACATCCTGAAGAAGACCGGCATGGCGAACCGCCAGGAACTCATCAGCGACTTCCATACAAGAGCCTAGATCGACACGGCTCTGATATGTCCTGAGCGCCCTGCCATTTGAAATCCGGCGCTCACGCCTTCCTTGTGGCGACGGTGATTTTTCGTATGGTCCGTCGAATCGGTTCGCGTACGCGTCGAAATCCGACGTGTTCGTGCTCACGATCCCGCCGAAACGCGTTTCCGGCCCCCGAGGCCGAACGCGAGCACGTCGGCTTCCGCCGCATACGATGCGAAGACCGATCCTCATGCCCGGGCCTCGCGAACCGCATCGGCAGGTATTCGACGAATCCGGCGGCGCCGAAGACCTCGCGCGCCTGCGCCTCCTGGGCTGCCGTCTCGTCGGGAGACGGAAGATCGCCCTTATCGGCCTTCAGAAACGAGACGTGCACGGCGTCCGACCCGGCCGCTGCGAGACGGCTTCTGCGAAATCCTGCATCGACGCACGCCTCCTACCCGCAGGCGAGCATGAGCGCGAGCGTGTCGTTCGCATACGCATGAAGGAAGCTGTCGCACGCTATGGCGAAGAAATCGAAGGCATCGACGTTGTTGCATCGCGCGAAAATGGGCTGGAACAGGGCCATCATCTCCATGTCGAAGCGCTGGACCCCTGCCCGCGAAGAAGGGAAAGGTCGCGCCCGAGATATTGGACACAGCGGCGCTCATGGTCACGGACGCATCGGGCGCCACATCGAAGACGCGATGGATGGCCGCGGAGATATCCGCAAGCGCCTGGCCCGCCATGCTCGCCGTCCCGCCGCCGTAGCGCACGGCCTGAACCTGGCGGTCGTCGAACGCTGCCCGGCGTTCCGCAAAGCATCTCCCTGATAGAGCCTGCATACGTACGCGTGCGCCCGCTGTCCCAGCCGACGATCATGTCTTCCGCGAAATGATCGCGTTCCTTCAGGCGAAAGGGCAGCTCGACCTTGAGCAACACCGGACGCTTCTCCATACCGCACCTCCGAATTCCGACGGATGGCGGCCGCCCCTGCAGACGGCCGGCCATCATGTAGCACACGCACGCCACACGCCCTTCCCCATGGAGGGGCGAAGGGAAGAGCCTTATCTCCCCGAGCGATTCGACGACATGCTCAGCGGCGCAGTATCCGCTGATCGAAAGGCGAGATCCGCAGCTATTGCCGGCAGTCGGCGTGGCGTACTGGATGCCGTAGCGCTGGCCGCAGTTGTTGCCTGCGGCGTACGGTCCCTCGATCGAGTCTTGTCGCCGTACAGCACGCGGTAGCTTCCGTCGGTGCACACGGCCGCATGCTGGCACAGACCGCCGCTCACCTGGTTGGACGTCTTCGAGAACGAGGCGAAGAAGGGAGCGTCCTTGATGGCGAACAGGTTCTGGGGATCGCATCCCCAGTCGAGTCCTGCCGGCCTCGCACATCTCGTTGTAGTGCGCGACCTCGGCAAGGAAGCTCTTCTTGGCCTCCCGTATAGCCGACGATATCCGCAAGCTCGTCGAGCGTGTCGGCGGCATACACCTTGCTGTGTTCGCCGCCGAAGCGGGCGGCAACGCGCACGTCGAAACCGTCGGAGCCGGTGACGTAGTTCTTCATGTTCTCACGGACCTCTTCGACCATATAGTCGCTGGAGCGGTCCATGGTCTCATGGCCGTAGCCCTGATAAGCTCAGGTACGTCTCCCAATTGGAGTCAGTCACGTTGACGAGCAGGGAATCGGCGGGGAGCAGTCCAAATAGCCATTCGATCCATGTTTGATCAGGCTTTCGTTCATGAAGCGCTTGCCATCGCCGCCGAAGCAGGGCCATGCGCCGCCGAACGCGAGCCGGGAACCCCGTTGATGCCGGCGGCCTGGCCGCGCGCGGGCCGCCTTCCATCAGTGGCGCCTGCCCACAGGCACATGCGAATGCCCGATCCGTCGCGGCCCATGCCCATCGTGGAAGCGACGTCGGTGCGGTCCTTGCCGAACGACCAGGCAAGGTTGCGCATCTGGTCGGACAGGTCGAGCCTCATGTCGGGGTTGCCGCCGAAGTCGCCGGCGCAGCGAGATGACGACCTTGGCGTTCACCTGCTTGAGGCACCGTCGATATTCTTGAAGACGGCGCCCGTCACGGCTTCGCCGTTGCCGCCTACAAGCTCGATGCCCTGGTATCCCCAGCGGATCTCGCCGCCCAAGCCCTCGAAGGCGGTGTGCAGCGTGCGGATGACGAACGGCCACATGTTCACGTTGGTGTCCATGCGTCGCGCCACTGGGTCAGTGCCGCGGAAGGAGTATTGGCCGGCGCAGATGCCGGAGAAGTTGTCGTTGCCCCTGCGGTTGGAGGTTTTAGCGTAGGCATCGGGTGTACTCGGCGGGGATGTGGTATCCACCATCCAGTCCAGCACCTCGCCGCCGCGCGTGGCGAAATCGCGCACGATGCTCTGGTGCGCATGGCCGCGGTACAGGCGCATGTATTCGTTGAAGATGTCCATGGGATCGATCTCGGGCGTGCCTTTGTCGAGGAAGAGCTTCGAGTTGTACGATCGGCCATGTCGCGAGGCATACTCGTCGTACTCGTCGTACGTCTGGGTCTCGGCGAGGATGACCTTGAGCCGGATTCAGCGCGCGGGGGCTGCCGTGGTTTCCCCGCGTTGCCGGCGCCGATGACCAGAACGTCGCATGCCGTCTTCCTCGGCCTCGAGCGCAGGCTTCTCGCGCCTAGCCAGGCGGGAACGTTCAGCATGAAGTCCTCGGGCGCGATGCCGAGGGGTCGCAGGCGCCGCCCGCGCTCAGCACGCCGTCGCCCCTGGCCGCAGGTATTCCTCGAGGAGTCGTGGCGGCCTTCACGGCGCCGCTCGTTCGCACGGCCGTTCGAGGAATACGAGGTGCTAGAACGTCATATGTCTTGCCCGTCGCCATCGATCCGTCGGATGCGGGCTTGGTCGCCGCAGCGTCGGATGCCGAGGAACCGCAGGCCGCCAGTCCCGCAAGAGATGCCGCAACGTTTCGACAGCAGCTCCTTGAGGAACGAGCGCCGCGACACCTTCATCTTCTCAGCCGATCATGCTCCTTTCGATACGCCGCGCACGCTCCCCGATCGTCTCGGGATGATGACGCGTCCCCGCGCGACACTCCTGATGTCGGCTGTGCCGACAAGAAAGAAATGTACGGCGCGGAAAGGGAGATGCCTATCGCCTAAGCCGATGATTTCCCCGCGCGGACGCATCACCCGTTTCGGTGATGCGTGCATTTAGCCTGGTGAATACCAAGCTGTGCCGCCGGAACGCCGCCTTGACCCTTGAGAGGCCCTCAAAGGGGCGGCCTGCCTCCTGTTTCTTGGACATGAGAATGAGAGCTTTCCTTAGTGCCGGATGATTCGTCTGACTGCAAGAATCGCGGTATTCCGCATCGCCTAGCCGTTAAGGAGCTCGAGCAGCTCTTCACGGGAATGCACGCCCGTCTTCGCGTAGATATGCTTCGCATGCGTGCGGACGGTGTTCTCCGGATATAGAGTTCCGCGCGATATGCACCTGGCTGAAACTCGCGGCAGAGATGAGCCGAGAACCTCGGCCTCCCTGCCCGTAAGCCCGGAACCGATCGACGACAAAGGCGGGTCCGCTCCTCAAGATAGCGCGCCGCCGCATCCTTCTCGATTTTCGCGCGGGGTCGCGCGTATCGCCCTCGAACGCCATGGCCACATTCGTGACGATAAGATGAGACCGCCGTGACCGCAAGGCACAGCAGCTTCGCTTCGCCGATCTGCCGGATGAGAACGATGCCTGCGGCGAAGCATGCGGCGCATGATCGCGAACGCGACCGGCATGACCACGACGGCCGAAAGATCGGAGGTCCTGGCCGATGCGGCGCAGGTCGTCCAGATCACGATGCCCACGATGGCGAAGGAAAGCGTGGTGAGAACCCTCGTGACGGCCATGACGCGCGGATCGCCCGTATCGAAGAACGGCATGACGCATGAGCACCGTCAGACCGAGGCGGGAAGAGCGCTCTGCATGGAGTGGAGCGTGAATTCCCGCGGGCTGCGCCTCAGCAGCAGCACGATGACGCCCACCGCGAGCAGGGGCCCGAAACCGCACCCCAAAAAGCGTACCCGCTTCGAGCCGATCCTTCCCCGGCAGGCGCGGGATTAGAATCAGTCAGGGATGAATGCGACGATCATCGCGCCTGCCAGAGGCTTCACAGGATCTTGGCCAACGTGACGAAGGATGCGCGCGCCAAGATGCCCCGAGAAGATCGGACGCATGCGTCGAAGCGGGAGCATCGGAAACGGCTTCGCCATCGCGAAAGCGCGAGGATGCGCCCCGCCAGCTCCGCGGCCATCGCAGAGGCCGGCCGCGGCGTCGGCCACGACAAGAACCGAGATGCCGTCCGCACCCGAAAGCGCAGAGGGCTCGCAAGGGAACGCGCCATGGGCGATCGATGCCATGGTGGGACACCGATGCGTTCAAAGGATCGTCTGCCGGGACGAACGTCGAGTAGATGGCACCCCATAAGGCGAGATGGAGCGCGATGCCGATACCGCAGAAAAGGGCCTCCGACAATGATCGCGGGCACGAATCGATTCGGCAAGGCGGGACGCGCAGCCGACGATCGAGCAGCATGACCGCAGCCACGATCAGCCCCATACGCCCGTGGATAGGGGCCACGGGCATCGATCCGCGATGCGACCCGAGCTCCGCGACGACGACCGCGGCGGCCATCGCCAATCCGGCGACGACGCCGGCGATCAGGCATAGGAACGCCGCATCGCCGATGACCTGCGAGAGAGGCCCTGAATGACCCACGAAGGCACACAGGAAGAAGGGGGATACCGACGAGCTCGATAAGGAGAGGTTCGAGAGCGATGAGCTCGCCCCGTTCGTTGCGTATGCTCCGGCGCCTCCCCACGTGGAATCATGATGCGCCCATGGTGAGCGGACGACGGGCGAACGCATGCCATGCGCCTCTCTGCCTCGGCGATGCTCCTCCCCTTCATCATGCGAACCGTTCCGCATAGATCGATTCCGCGCCTTCGCATCCGTTCAGCGCGCAATGCACCCCGAAATGCACCCCGAAAATATGCAGCGAACAGCCATTTCTTGAACATTTCATCGTCATCGAGGCGTACAATGCACGCATCGATCTACACCGCAGGGATATTCATAGGAGAAGAGAAGACGCAATGAGGAAGACGCGTACCGTCGCTGCGCCAGAAGGGATTCTGGCCCTCGCATGCTGCTGCCATGCTTGGGCGCTGTCCTTTTCATCGCGCTTCCGGCACACAGCGGGCGGATGCCGGCACCTGGACGATTTCAAATCGAGAGACGGCAACGTGGGTCGACGAGGGCAAGACCGCCCGCGTCGCGCTCCAGCTACCGAGCTCCGAGGCCAAACTTTCATCCGACATCGTGTTCGTCGTGGACAATTCAAGCTGCCCGGAGACGACGCCATCAACGACGCCAAGGCGACGCGTGACAAGCTCGTCGCCGAAGCGGCGAGCGCCGACCAGGTGAAAGTGGGCGTCGTGTCGTTCAGGGGCGACGGCCATGGGAAAGGACCTCTCGGGCTGAACGCCGGCAACGTCGATGCCGTTCAAGGGAGCCATCGCGAGGGGGCTACACGGGCGATCTGAAGTCCGGCACGAATATGCGGGACGGCCTCGCCCAGCCAAAAGCCATGCTTGATGCGGATACGGATACGCCCGCGAACCGCAAGCATGTCATCTTGGTGAGCGATGGCCTGACGCGCCTGTTCACGGCTGAAGACGGCATGGTCAGGGACATCTACTGCCAGTATTCGTACACCGATCCGACGTCTCAGCGGGCCGCAAGCGAGATCGATCCGAAAAACTTCGTGTACTTCGGCATGATCGACGAATGGCGCGAGGCGCGCACGCCTGGCTCGACCCTATGCCATGCCCTACGGCGACTGGGACACCCACTATGCCCACCTCGTCGAATGGGTTGCGAACGACGGCGATACGTATGCGCGCGACTTCAAGACCTACGGCAACGATGCCACGAGCATGGTGAAAGATCCCGCGACGGGCGCCATCACCGATCAAGCTTCGCCTTCATCGAGCACGGTACCCAGGCCGACCATGCCATGGCGCCTGACCGTGCGGTTTATGAAAGCCTATACCGTTTGGCGGGCTCTGAAGGGCGAAGGCTACGCCTGCTACGCCGTGCGCACAGGCGACGATTCCGACTTCTCCGTCAAGTTCATGAACCAGCTCAACGCAGGCATGCCGCTCGACTTCGCTCAGATCGCCAACAACATCCTGTACGCCTGCGGCGCCGGGTCGAAGATCACCGACTCCAGCGGGCAGGGCGAGCTCGATTTCGACTTCGTCCCCGGAACGGCGACGGTCGCGTCGGCGACAGCAGCTCGAAGCCACGAAAGAGAGCGAGAACGCCTGGAGCTTCCATAGCACGGGATCCCCGAATGCACGTTTCACCCTGACATACGATGCGGATGCGGACGCCTACGAGCTCACCACGCACGAGCCGGTCTCCAACTTCGCGCCCGTGAAGCTGACCTACGACGTCGCCGTTGGCGAAGGCTCCGACCGAGCCGGGCGACTACGACTTGCCACCAATGCCAAGACGACGCTTTTGCCCGTCAATTCCGTGGGCGTTCAGGGTGCAGCGGAAGACTTCGATATTCCGAAGCTGGCGTATACCGTCAAGGCTCCGAGCGATCCGAAGACGCCCGAAAAGAAGCCTGAGGCGAAATCCCCCGCCCCCACGACTCAAACCGCAACCAAGACCACATCTGGCGGAACGATGCCTCGGACGGGCGATCCGATGAGCTCCCTGCCGTTCGTCGCGACGGCGCTCATCGCCGCAGCGAGCCATCGGCACGGCTGCAGGTACAAGAGCGCTGAAGAAGCATTAGATTCGCGCTCGCTGACGCACAGAGAAACACCATCGACGGCCGCTTCGCACCGAGGCGGCCGTCGATTTTCTGCAATCTCCGAGATGCCCTTACGTACATGCCCTTAGAGGCGATGAGCGGGAGAAGCCCCGATTGCCCTGGTAGTGGCTGCCGAGGCCCGCGCTGCCGTACGGACGTTCGACCGGCGAGGTCATGCGTTCGAACGACATCTGGCCGATACGCATGCCCGGATGCAGGACGATGGGAAGCGTGGCCACGTTGGAAAGCTCGAGCGTGATCTCCCCCTCCCAACCGGGATCGACGTAGCCGGCCGTCGAGTGGATCAGCGAGGCCGAGACGCCCAAGCGATGATTTCCCTTCAAGCTTTGCCCAGAATATCATCGGGCACGGCGATGCGCTCGAGCGTGGTGCCGAGCGCGAACTGCCCCGGCTGCAGGATGAACGTGCCGCCAGGGGCGACGTCGATGGATTCGGTGAGGCCCGGCTGGTCGGTCAGGGGATCGATGAACGCATGCGACGAGTGCGGAAGATGCGGGAAATTCGACCCGAGGGCGCACGTCGACGGATGCAGGCTGGATATTGTCCTCGACCAGCGGTTCGATGACGATGCGACCTCTTGCTCATCTGGTCTTTGATATCGCGATCCGAAAAGAACCATGGCGTTCCCTTCTGGTATGCGCCGTCCCGAGAAGCGTCGAGGACGGTTTTGATTGCGCTGCAACAGGTCGCCCGCCGTTTCACGCTTCGCCTCGCGTCATCGTCCCGAGAAGCGTCGAAGACGGTTTCTGATTGCATCCCGATTCTACCAGCATGGAACACATGCGGCCCGCATCACCGCAAAGAGCCCGCATGCGGGCGTTGGAACCAACGAGACCCTGCCCGACGCCGCACTCGTCGCAAAGGGGCCCGCATGCGGGAGAGCTGAACCGATCCGGCGCATCGGAAAAAGCGGTCCGACCACACGTCATCGGCCGTCTCTGCCGGAATGATTCTTCCGCTCGAAGTACTCGATGGTGACGATCTTGGTCTGGAACGTCCCTTCGAGACGACGTCGCCCGCATCGTCGCAAGCCGTCACGCGCCAGGTCTGCCTGCGGGCACCGGGGCATACTCCTCCTCGTCCAGAAATTCGGCGACGCGCCATGCAGCACGCCGTGCTTCCCCGGCTTTCGATGCCGGATATCGGCCCTGGTGCCGGAAGCTCATTTCGCAGGTGAAATCCGGCCCGCTCGTCAGCTCCCATGCTCGCCGCGGTCTCGAGCAGCGAGCGTTGCGCCCCCATGCACGGGAAATCCGTGCGGCTGGAACAAAGGTTGAACGATATCCATCTCGAGCTCGACCCGGTCCCTCGAGGCCGCGACTTTACGTATGCCCAAGGCATCTTCGAACAGCATGAGATCTTCCCCTCTCTACCGGCACAGCTCCCAGAACGCGACGGCCGATGCCGCAGCGACGTTCAGGCTGTCGACGTGATGCGCCATCGGGATCCTCACCGTGCAATCGCATCCCTCGATCGTGCGGGCCGTCAAGCCGTCGCCCTCGGTGCCGAACACGAGCGCGAGCCTTTCGCACGCTGCAAGCCGTGCGTCATCGAGCGGGATGGAATCGTCCGGAAAGCGCCATGGCGGCCGTAATGTATCCCAGGCGATGCAGTTCCTCGAGCCCGGCGCACGGCCAATCATGCGCGTCATTGCCGATGCGCGTCCATGGGAACCTGGAACACCGTTCCCGCGGATACGCGCACCGATCGGCGATACAGAGGGTCGCAGCACGTCGGGCGACGAGCACGGCATCCACGCCGAGGGCGGCGGCAGAGCGGAAGATCGCCCCGACGTTCGTGTGGTCGACGATGCCTTCGAGCACGGCGATCCTGCGCGCGCCGCCAGAGCGAATGCCCGCCAACAGCTCTTCGACGCTCGATAGCTTCGGGCGTCGCATGGCGCAGAGGATGCCGCGCGTGAGCGCGAAGCCGGTCAAGCGCTTCAGTTCCTCGACGGGGCCACGAACACGGGCGTGCACGCCGAGGACCCTTCCGCGTCATCGCCCCCGCATGAAGCCGCCCGCGCCGAAACGCCTTCGCCCGAAACGCCGCCACGCAAGGTCGGCGCAGGCTTCGAAGCTTTCTGGATGCGCGCGACGGTCGGGGCCGCCGCATCCAGCCATTCGGGCGTCATCAGGACCGAAACGGGAACCATGCCCGCATCCAATGCGCGATCGATCACTTTTGATGCTCTCGGCGATGAAGACGCCTTTCTCGGGTTCGAGCTTGTTGCGGAGCTGGACCTCGGTCAGACGCGCGAACGCATCGAGGCGCGGATCGTCGAGGGGTTTCGACCCATGCATAGGGAGCGCCCAGCGCCGAAACGCGCGCCCGCGCAGTCGCGTCCTCGCTTAAGATCGCGCCCTTCCATCGCCCAGACCGTTCTGGTTCTTGAACGAATGCACCGGCGCCGGGATGCGCGCCGCCGCGATTGACGAACGCCTCGCAGCTCTTCGTGTTGACGGGGATGATGGGCGCGTACCCCAACAGACCTCCGAACTCGGCGACGTCGCCGACGCCTTTTTCCGACGACGGGGATGACGCGCACCGCGGTCGTCTTCTGATTGATCATGCCGATGGCCGCCTCGTCGGCGATGATGCCGGCGATGGTCGCAGGCGTCGTGTCGCCAGGGATCGCGATCATATCCAGGCCGACGCTGCAAACGCAGGTCATAGCCTCGAGCTTTTCGATGGCCAGGCAGCCCGATGCCGCGGCGTCGATCATGTTCTTGTCCTCCGGACACGAGAATGAAAGCGCCGGAAAGACCTCCGACATAGCTCGACGCCATGATGTCATGCCTTTTTGACCTGATCGTTCAACAGCGCGAGGGCCGCCGTGGTGCCGGGAGCGCCCACCTGTTCGAGACCCATCTCCTCGAGGATTTCCCCGACGCTGTCGCCAACCGCCGGGGTCGGCGCGAGCGAGAGATCGATGATGCCGAACGGCACGCCGAGACGACGGCTCGCCTCCTGAACACGAGGCGACCGACGCGCGTCACCTGAACGCCGTGCGCTTGATGGTTTCGCACAGCACCTCGAAGCTTTCGCCGCGCGCGGACTCGAGCGCGCGCTTCACTCACGCCAGGACCCGAAACGCCCACGTTGATGACGACATCGCCTCGGTCACGCCGTGGAAGGCGCCGGCCATGAAGGGATTGTCGTCGGGAGCGTTGCAGAATACGACGAGCTTCGCGCAGCCGAGGCCGTCGCGTTCGGCCGTGGCCCCGGCGGTTCTGTGACGATATATCGCCCATGAGGCGCACGGCGTCCATGTCGATGCCCGTCTTCGTGGAGCCGACGTTGACGCCTCGAGCATACGAAGTCGGTTTCGGCGAGCGCCTGGGGAATCGAGCGGATCAGCAGCTCATCGGATTTCGTCAGTGCTTTTTGCTGACCAGAGCGAATATCCGCCGAGAAAGTTGACGCCCGCGGCCTTTGCCGCATCGTCGAGGGCGTGGCACGGCCGCACGTAGTCCTCCGGCGCCTTGCAGACGCGCGCGCCGACGAGCGAGACGGGCGTGACGGATATGCGCTTGTTCACGATAGATGCCGTAATCTCGTTCGATAGCACGACCGGTCGAGACGAGGTCCTTCGCACAGGGCGGTCACCTGCCGTAGATGGCCTGGGCGAGTTCTTCGACGGTGTCGCCCGCGCAATCGAGCAGGCTGATGCCCATCGTGATGGTTCGAACGTCGAGCTTCTCCTGCTCGATCATCTGATTGGTCTCATGGACCTCGGTGATATTCAGCATGAACGTTCCTTCTCGATTGGCGGATGATGATGCACGAAGACGGAACCGCCCTCGGATGACGGCGCCTCGCGCATGAGGCCGGGCGGCGCTTGCTGCGCGCGGCTGAGATGCGATGCATCTTGGTGAAGATCTCCTCGCGCTGGCGGCGGATGCGCACGCCGATTTCTTCGCCCAAACCCTCAGGTCTTCGACGATGCTCGAGAATTCGGCATCGGCATCGGTCACGTCGACGACCATCATCATGTTGAAGAAACCGTCGGAGGATGGTCTGGAGATGTCGAGCACGTTCACGCGATGATCCGCCAGATACGTGCATACGCGGGCGATGATGCCGACGGCATCCTTTCCGATCTGACGGTGACGACGGCTTTGTTCATAGATGCTGCCTTTCTCGATTGATGCGCCTTGATCGACTCAGTATGACGCGCGCGGGCGCAGGTGCACCGCGTGATGGCTTCGGCAATCGCCGCCGAGCAACGGCAGATGCCGACTGCCGTGGGCATGGCCTCGCAGCATGAACGCAAGGAGCCCTTGCGGCCGCATTGTTCGGCGGCGAGACGAAGCATGCTCGACAAGCCAAGTCTTCCTCATGCCACATCTCATAGATTCGTTCGAGCGACGTTCGGCCCCGATGCGCGAAGGGAGGCCGCCGATTCCTCGGCGGCCTCCTTAGATTAGGCGATCGGCGGTACGACTACGATGCCGACTGGTCTTTCATGGGCTCCATGTCACTTTCATAGCCGAAGAGGTTCTTGTGCTGGAAACCAGATACGGGCACACGAGGTGAAGAGGATCGCGGCGGCGAGCAGCGCGACCATCGCGATCCAAACGGCGCTCGCCTCTCCGACGGCGGTGGTGCATGGAACCGGACGATGAAGGAAGGAACACGGGCGAGTAGCTCATGAACGTAGTGATACATTCCGACGTTGCGGCCACGAGGACCGGGAACGATGAGTTGACGCAGGCGACGCCGGTCTGGAGCATGCCGCCCGCGGCAGAGAAGCCGAGCACGGCGCGATCCGAAGTAGACGGCACCGGCGCCGATGCCGAGCGGAAGCGCCAGGATCACGACGGCCAGAGCCACAGAGGCGAGGATCGAGGTCGATCAGGATGACCTGAGTGATTCAGCGAAGCTTGCCCATCATGAAGGCCCAGAAGAGAACCGCGATGATGGAACCGGCGGTGTAGATGGACGTCAAACCGGCGGCGGCGACGGGATCAAGACCGAGGTTCGTGATGCCGAACTGCGTGAGCACTGCTGGGCGCCGTACATGATGAACATGATCACGGAAGCCGAAGAACAGGGTGATGAAGTTCTCAAGACCGTTAGGCGTGCGGGAGCAGTGGCGTCCTTAGCGGCCTGGATCTCAGCCTCGGCGGCGTTCTTGGATTTGCTGTCATCGACGACGCTCTGCTTGCGCTCGTCGCGTCATACACGAACAGGGGTAAGGGCGGCGAAGACGACGCGGATGACCGACATGACGATCGGGATGATGATGTTGATATGCCAGGAGTCGCCGGCGTTCCAGGCGGCAAGCAGAGGATACGGCGATGCCGGAGACGGAGATGACCGCCCGTTGATGCCGATGGTGGAAGAACCGGCATACTTGGGATTGGCCTCGGCAATCGCCGGATACAGCGCTCCATCCCAGAAGCCGGACGTGGCGACGCCGGAAGGAAGCCGCTACGCACGCAACGGTGACGTTGGTGCTCACGAGCATGATGGCGAAGCAGGCGACACATGACGGCACCGAGGGACGGCAGGAATCTTGCGAGCCGATACGGTCGGAAATCTCGCCACCGATCCAAACGCTGACGAATTTGCTGACGCCCGTCCAGGTGATCGCCATCGCGACACCGCCGCAGCACCGGCCGTGGCGTCCGTGAAAGCCCCACTGCGTGTAGAAATTAACTGATTCTGGCTGAAGATGATAGCCTGACGCCATGCGTCAAATAGCACATATATACGGTGGCGATGGCAAACATATACTTCGTTACCCTCTCGAACTGCGCTCACAGCATTCCTCCTAATCGATCTGACCTTCTTGCAAGCCGTACCGAACCCCATGGTTGGCATTCGCTGCAATTACGCAGGACAACCGCATCAAATACCAACCTGGTCTCATGATATGAGGTGGCTGCAATGAGCGCCAATAGGATTGGATGTCGGTATTTCGTCGAATTGATTGACTTTATTTATGTAAATTTATAGGTGACTTTCGGGAGGACATTTGAATGAGCGAGCTTTCCCCACGGCGTCCTGGCGAACGGCATTTATCGGTTCGCGTCGATTCGAGGAGATTCTTTTCTCGTATTCCATCTGCGTGGCAAGCTCGATGAAATGTTCGACCGTGGGACTGCGGTAGATCCCCCTCTTGTATACGAGATATACCGTATGGAACCCGTCCGGAACCTCTTCGACAGGCCTGACGGTCAGCTCGTCGGAACAGCGAAGCGCCGACCGTATCGAGGCTTAAGCCGATGGAATTTCTCTCCTGCCGCAACGATCGAGGCGAGGGTGATCTCATCGTCGCACCGTTCGCTCGGCACAATGTTATACCTTTCGAGCAGGGATTTGACCTCTCCGCCCAAGGATGTATCTTCGCGGTAGCGTGACAAGGGAGCAAACCGTCGAAATCATCGAAGGACAGCATGCGCTTTTTCCGCGAGGGATTGTCCTTGCGAATGACGGCGACGAGATTCTGACGAAGCACGGGCACGAATGCAAGATGATCCTTGCCGTCGACGAATGCGGTGAAGGCGACGTCGTACGCATCCGCTTCCAGCCTTCGATCAGGCTTCTGGTCAATCCTTGATGAGAGGTCGATGAGCGGACCTGAACCGAACTTTGCACGAAACTCCCTGATCAACTGAGGGAATAGTAGCAGTCTTGGATCGTATAGATGGTTCCGACGGATACCGTGCCGCTGTATTGTCCGATCTGTTCTTTGAGAATATCGCTGCCCTCGTGAAGGGCATTCAGGGACTTTGGTCGCGTACTTATTGAATTCCTTGCCGTATTTCGTCAGACGGACGTTTCTTCCGCTCTTCTCGAAGAGCGGAACCCCGAGCTCCTCTTCAAGCCGGGCAATGGAATTCGAGAGCGTGGGTTGCGTGACATACAGCTGTTCAGCGGCCTCGTATAATGCTGCAGCTCTGCGAGCTTGCAGAAATATTGAAGCTCGGGAGATATTCAAAAGAACCCCTCGCTCCGCCGCGCCGAACGCGCCCGCACCCATGGCTCGGGAACATGCAAAGGCACTATATTCCATGAATTATATCGTTTGCATTATGGATAGGGTGCGAATGCCGCTGTCCCGACCCTATGATATCTGGTCAATTTCGGCATTCTGATGAAAAACGACGAGGAGCCCCTCCCTGCTCGGGAGGGCCTCGTCCTCAAGCGATCGCGCAATCGCAGGATGAATGCACGCGGCGGTTTACCCTAACCTGCCCCGAATGGCGTTTACTTTGCCCCTGAAGAACCGCGAGCTTGACGGGCCCGCATACGGAGCCATCGGCCATTGCCGCATCGATTTCTTCTTTATCGTACCCGAGTTCGACCATGACCGCCTCGGTAGAAGAACCCATCATTCCGGTGGGTTCAAGCTCGGCGGTCTCGTTCAGCTCGAACTGGACGGGCACGGTCGGGCACCAGCGGCCGCCCCTGGATAGGGAACCTGCTTGATGTGTTCGTTCACGAGTGCGTTCTGATCTTCGTAACATCGAGCGGCGTCTGGGCAGGCTCGCACGGCATATCGTTCTTGCCGAACATATCGAGCAGCTCGTCGCGCGTGAACTGCGCGAATCCCTCATCGAGGATGTCGGTGACCTCGCCGGCAAGGCCCCTTGCTGTTCACAGCCCGGACATCGGAGTAATCGGGATGCTCGGCAAGGTCTTCGCGATGGATGAGCTTCATGACCCTCGGCCAATCGCGATTGTACTCGGGAAGGCAGAGGACGACCCATTTGTCATCCTTGGAATGGAAGACGTTGTTGAGCGGATTGTTGACCTCGCGACGGCTCTTCGGATACTGGTTGCCGTATTGCGCGGAAACCATGCCGGTAGAGAGCGCGTAAATCGCAGCATGCTCAAGGCGCAGGTGACGTAATCACCGGCACCGGTCTTCTCGCGACCGATAAGGGCGGCGAGGATGCCGGATGCGAGGAACATGGAGGCTTGGAAGTCGCCGTAGCGGTTGGTCGGGATCATAGGGGCGTCGCCCCTTGTTCACCGTGGTTCCGAAGACGCCGCCGCGACCCATGTAGCAGGTGACGTCGAATCCGGCGTTATCCTCTGGGACCTTTCTTGCCGTGAGCCGAGACCATGGCCCATGACGAGCCGAGGATACCGAGCATGCAGGCTCTCCCAGTCGAGACCCATCTTCGCCAGAGACTTGGCGCGCATGTTGGTGATGAACACGTCGGCCTCGGCAAGCAGCTATGCATAACCTCGAGTCCTTTTCGGATTTGAGATTCAGGCTGATGAAACGCTTATGCATGTTCGCCATATCGAAGCCGAGATTCTCGTCGTCGTCGGCCGTCATGCCGAACACGACGGCCTGGTTCACACGGCCTGGATCGCCTTTGGCGGCCTCGATCTTGATGACGTCGGCGCCCCACTCGCCCAGAGCACGGCCGGTGGTCGGCGTAGCCAGGAAAGGTCGTGAGGTCGACGACCTTGATTCCCCTCAAGAGGCTTGCTCATATCTTCTCCTTAGAACTGTGACGGGAACTGATGCATCCCGATGCAGAGAGGAGGACCGACGAGGACCAGTCAGCCCTCCTCTGCGTGATTCCGTTCCAGACAAGACTTCCCGTGACGGATTAGAAGTTGTACTTGATCTGGCCGTCGAAGTCCTGGCATTGACGCGCGATGGTGATGCGCTGGACGCAGGAGCGCCCTCTTCAAGCCACATGGCGCGGCAGTCGCGGTACAGACGCTCGGTCGGGCCGTAGGGGCTGTCCTCGAAGTAGCCGTCGCCGCCGAAGATCTCGAGCATCCGTCGGAGACCAGCTTGACGGTGTCGATGGAGAAGAGCTTGCAGATGGCGGCCTTCTCGGTGACGTACTCGTTCGTCGGGTTGATGTCGTAGTCGCGCGCGAAGTCGTAGATGGCGGTGCGAAGGACATGGATCATCTTCTGCATCTCGGCGATCTTCTGCTTGATCATCTGACGAGTGGCGATCGGCTTGCCGAAGGTCACGCGGTCATTGGCGCGCTTAAGGGAGATCTCGAGCATGCGCTGAGCCACTGCCGAGGTTGGAGCACGCGATATGGACGCGAGAGACGGAAAGCGAATGGATGGCGATTTCCATGCCCTGGCCCTCTACGCCAAGCAGATACTTGGGGTCAAGCTTGACGTTGGTGAACTTCAGGCCGGCATGGCCTGCGCCGCGGCAGCCCATCATGTGGGACATCGGGACGATTTCGAAGCCGGGAGCATCGTTCGGAACGACGAAGGCGGACAGGCGGTCGTCCTTCTCCTTGCTTTCGTCGGTGACGGCGATGACATAGGTGTAGTCAGAGCAATCGGTATGGCTGATCAGCCACTTCGCCGTTGAGGAGATAGGGTGCCGTCGGCCCTGCTTGATGGCGGTGGTGTGGATGTCGGCACCCGTGCCGCCGGTCTGCTCGGTCAGGGCGAAGTTGATATAGACGGACTTGTCCTGGAACTTGTCCATCAGCTGATCTTTAAGCTCCTTGGTGCCGTAATCATCGAGAATACGCCAGTTGAGGTCGGCTCGCATGATGGAGGTGCATGCGCATTCCGCCAGGACCGCGGGAGAATTCTTCCTGCACACGCAGAATTTCGAGCTCGGAAAGATCCCATCCTCCGTATATGGAAGGCAGGTAGTAACGATACAGATCGTTCTTCTTGGCGAGTTCGTAGAACTCCTCCGGGAACGTGTTCGTGACCTCGATTTCCTTCTGCATCTCATCGAACGGGCCTTCGGCCAGCTCGCGAATCTGCTTCAGGTAAGCCTCGAACTGCTCATCGGAGATTTTCGCGTTGGGATTCATACATCCTCCTTTTGGTCACGCGACTCTCGAGCTTGAATAGCTCTTTACGGTGACTATTTTGTATTGGAACGATGGAAATATCCAATTGATGCTGTGAGCTGTTTTGCGAAAGAATCATTGGGATACGCAATGATTGCATAGAAATTCCTGTTCATGATCTATATTCCCGAAGAAGACGCCGGCATTGGGGCTGCCATCCTATCCAGGGGCATGCGCACGATTCCAAGATTGCCTATTGACAAATAGGCAATCATCCCCACCTTGCAGCGGAACTTGCACTCGATGCAAGGATCCTTGTCGCAGCATGCGAAGGCGTCTTCTTCTGCGAAGGCGAACACGATCGGAGAGCGCTTCTTCGGAAGGACGTACTTCAGCTGCATTCCCGTGAACGACTTCAACGCAAACCCAATCGATCGAATAGGCTGCATCGTCTATGTCCCAGATGATCTTCAAGGCATTGTTGTTGAAGCTCCCCACGAACGCGTAATCGAGCTTCACGCCTTCCGGAAGATCGGCAAGGCTTAGAAACTCGCACGACGTATCCCGCGCTTCCTCGACGGAAATCGAAGAAACCCACGTACGCAGGCTCGGCGACGGGCGTGCGCGCATCCCTCGAGCACGCAGAGGGAAAGCGCTCCGCTTACCCCGATGGCGATCGAGTCGTCAGATGCCCTCGTAGAAAGGCAGGTCGTCTGGCGCAACGCGTGGTTTGAAGGTCGATCTCGACCGGGTGACGCTGTATTCGGTGCTTTTCACGTCATCATCCCCCTTCCTTCCTCCATCCTCTTCTTCAACTCGGCAGCCAGAACGTGCTTCCGCACCTTCCCCGTTGCCGTATAGGGAAGGGAATCTATCGGCTCGAGCCTTTCCGGCCAAACGCGCTTAGGCACATGATTGACGCCAGATAGGCTCGCCTCATCGAGGCTCGGCAGCCCGCCCTGAGACACGACGAAGGTGCAGATTCTCTCGCCGAGCCGTTCGTCCGGCATCCCTATCGATACATGTTCCCCGATGCCGGGACACCCGTTGAGAAAGCGAATCCACCCTCGTTCGAAGAGATATTCTCTCCTCCGCGGATGATGACATCCTTGATTCTTCCCGTGATGCGGATGCGTCCCTCGTCATCCTCAATGCACAAATCGCCGCTATAGAACCATCCATCGGCATCCAGCGCGGCATCGGTCCGCGCAGGCTCATTGAGGTATCCGACGAATTGATGCGGCCCTCGAGAAGCCTCTTCTCCTGAATGCCGGAGGAACGGCTTTGCGTGAGCGGTCGACGACGCGAACCCCTATGCCCTCGTAAGAATGCCTGACCACCGACCGTTCCATTCAAGGCATTTTCAGGAGGAACGACGACATGAGGACAGCTTTCCGTCGAACCGTAGGATTCGCAGAGAAGGATCCCCTTTTCATAGGCACGCGAAATCAGCCACTGAGGCACAGGAGCCCCTCCGCACAGATAGAGACGCAGCGGATAGTCTCTGACGTTCCGTTCTTCAAGCAGTTTGAGAAGGTCGTAGATGAAGGGTGTCGCCCCGTGCGACCAGGTGCATCCCTTGCTGCGAACGAAATCGAGCGCTTTTGCACGGCGAATACCCTGCTGCAACGCCACGCTGCTCCCAAGCAAAAAGCCGCTATGAGACCGTGATAGAAACCGGTCGCATGATTGAGCGGCGAGGGTATCCACATGCAATCCTGCGGCCCTCAAATCGAGAACCGAAAGATATGCGCGTTCGGAAAACAAGATGTTGTTATGCGTATGCAAGACCATTTTCGGCGATCCCGTGGAACCGGAAGTAGCAAGAATGCATGCAACCTCATCGGACCTTGACTCGGCGGCCTTTTTCGAAAGGTTGCTCTGCCACCAGCGTATCGGGAAAGCAGTTCCGCGCCATCGAATGCAGCCTTCGACTCGCGATCGATAAGCAAAATGCTCCGAATGGACGAGATGCCGTCTATGGCGCCGCAGCGTTCCAAGCAGGTCATGCCTTTGAACTCAGTAGGAGTGATGAACACGACCGGCGCAACGCGGTCGAGCAGCGCCAGGAGCGGCTTTTGCCATAGAGGTTCGCGTCCACGGGATGCATCACGGCACCGACCTTCAAGCACGCAAGGTAGATCACTGCTGAACTCGACCCATTTAGGCACTGGGAAGCTGACGATGTCGCCATTGCGGACGCCTCGACGTTCAAGCCAGGTCGCAAGTTTGGAAGCACGCAGATCGGTCTCGCCATAGGTAAGAAAACGCCCGCCGCCATCCTTCGCGTAGATATTGTCCCGATGGGATTCGAGCCCCTCGTTCCAGACGTCGATCAGGGTCTTCGCTTTGCCAATAGCCCCTTTTCGTAATACAACCGCTTACGGGCTTCGTCAATTCGAAGATCGGTAATCACGCGACACTCTCCGTCTTCGCAACGAACCTGCGCCGATACGCATCGCGCTTTCTGCGTAAAGTGTAATACGCCCCGATAGCGGTATACATTTCCTTTGTTCGAGGTCTTGCATCGAACCTATTGAATCTTGCATTGGCAATGGTGGGAGCGCGAAAGAGAAGCGCCGATCCGAATGGAACTGGAAAGGCCCCGCGTATGGCGGGGCTCGATATGCCGGAAACGCATGGCCGGGGAATGGGAAAGGCCCCGCGCATGGCGGGCCTTCGGTGCGCTGGGGCGCGAGTGCGCGCGCGCTGGGCGAGCGGCGGCGCCCTGCCTCCCACGGGCTTTCCCCGCAGTACGTCGGGCGATGGCGGGCTTAACTGCCGGGTTCGGAACGGGACCGGGTGATCCCCGCCTCCGTGGCTGCGCTCGTCCAGGGCGCCCGTGCGGGCGACCCCTGAGGGCCGCATAGCGCCGACGCGCGGAGATGCCGCGCTCCATGCAGACGGAAGCCCCGCCGCGTATAGTGGGCTCGCTCTCCGGGGACGGGGATTCGGAAGAGCTCGGACTATTAGTACCGCTCGCCTGAGCACGTCGCCGTGCTTGCAGCTGCGGCTCATCGACCCGGTGGTCTGCCGGGGTCCCTACCGAAGGGAGAACTCATCTCGGGGAGGCTTCGCGCTTAGATGCCTTCAGCGCTTATCCCGTCCGCACGTGGCCACTCGGCGATGCCGTCGGTCGACAACCGGTGCACCAGAGGTGCGTCCGCCCCGGTCCCTCCGTACTAGGGGGCGGCTCCCTCAGTTCTCCTGCGCCCGCGGAGGATAGGGACCGAACTGTCTCACGACGTTCTGAACCCAGCTCGCGTACCGCTTTGAATGGCGAACAGCCATACCCCTTGGGGACCGACCACAGCCCCAGGATGCGATGAGCCGACATCGAGGTGCCAAACCTTGCTGTCGATGTGGACTCTTGGGCAAGATCAGCCTGTTATCCCCGGAGTACCTTTTTATCTGTTGAGCGACGGCCCTCCCACGTGGGGCCGCCGGATCACCAGAGCCGACTTTTCGTCCTCTGCTCGACTCGTGGGTCTCGCAGTCAGGCCCGCTTGTGCTCTTGCGCTCAGCAGGACGGTTGCCGACCGTCCCGAGCGGACCTTGCGCGCGCCTCCGTTACCTTTTGGGAGGCGACCGCCCCAGTCAAACTGCCCGCCTGGCACGGTCCGCGCGCCGGATGGCGGCCGCGCGTTAGGCCGCCGGAGCGATGGGGGCAGTATTCCAAGGGCGCCTCCGCGGGCTTGCGCCCCGCTTCGCGGGCTCCCGCCTCATCCTCTACGCACCGAACCGTCGGCCAATGCCAAGCTGCAGTGAAGGTTCACGGGTCTTCCGTCCTTCCGCGGGTAATTCGCATCTTCACGAATAATGCAATTTCACCGGGTCCATGGCCGAGACAGCGCCCAGGTCGTTACGCCTTTCGTGCAGGTCGGAACTTACCCGACAAGGAATTTCGCTACCTTAGGACCGTTATAGTTACGGCCGCCGTTTACCGGGGCTTGGCTTCGGGGCTTCGCTTGCGCTGACCCTTCCGCGTGACCTTCCGGCACCGGGCAGGCGTCAGACCCTATACGTCGCCTTGCGGCTTGGCGAGAGTCCCTGTGTTTTTGCAAACAGTCGCCTGGGCCTATTCGCTGCGGCCGCCGCGGGCTCGGGGGCTCGCCCCTCCACCCTCGGCGGCGCCCCTTCTCCCGAAGTTACGCAGGGCGGTTTTTGCCGAGTTCCTTGGCCATGGTTCTCCCGAACGCCCTCGGTATGCTCTACCCGCGCACCTGTGTCGGTTTAGGTACAGCGCGCCGCCCCTGCCTAGGGGTTTTTCTCGGAAGCATGGAATCAGCGGCTTCGCCTCGAGGGCTTCGTCTCGCGTCTCAGGCTTTCCGGGCCGCGGATTTGCCTGCGGCCCGCCCTACGCGCTTTCACGGGGACGTCCAGAACCCCGCCCGCCTATCCTCCTTCGTCGCCCCCGTCGGTCCTAGCGGTCCGGCGGCGGTGCAGGAATGTCCGCCTGTTGGGCATCGGCTACGCCTTCCGGCCCTCGCCTTAGCGCCCGACTGACCCTGGGGATTAGCCTCGCCCAGGAAACCTCGCGCTTACGGCGGAGGGGTTTCCCCGCCCCCTCTCGTTACTCATGCTCGCATTCTCGCTTCCGCGCGGTCCACCGCCGGTCGCCCCGGCGGCTTTCGCCCCTGCGCGGAACGCTCCCCTACCGGCCGCGCCCTGTGAAGGCGCGGCCCCGCCGCTTCGGCTCCGCGCTTAGCCCCGTGTATTGTCGGCGCATGTCCACTCGACCAGTGAGCTGTTACGCACTCTTTGAATGCATGGCTGCTTCTAAGCCAACATCCTGGTTGTCTCAGGCAAACGCACATCCTTTGCCACCAGCGCGGAATTGGGGGCCTTAGCGGGCGGTCTGGGCTGTTCCCTCTCGGCCGCGCGGCTTAGCCCGCGCGGCCTGACTCCCGGTGCTAGGTCGCGGCATTCGCAGTTCGGTCGGCTTCGGTAGGCGGTGAAGCCCCCTCGGCCGTCCGGCGCCCTCACCTCCGCGATCCACCTGCGAGGCTAGCCCTAAAGCTATTTCGGGGAGAACGAGATATCTCCGGGTTTGATTGGTTTCACCCCTACCCGCGGCTCATCCCCTCCGTTTTTCAACCGAAGTGGGTTCGGCCTCCACAGGGTCTTACCCTGCTTCAGCCTGGCCGCGGGTAGATCACCCGGCTTCGCGTCTGCGGCGCGCGACTGGGAAAAAGTCGCCCTGTTCAGACTCGCTTTCGCTGCGGCTCGCCAAAATCGCTTGGCCTCGCCGCGCGCCGCAACTCGCAGGCTCATTCTACAAAAGGCACGCCGTCACGCCGCCTGCAAAAGGGCGCTCCCCTGACTGCTTAGTGGGCGCACGGTTTCAGGCGCTGTTTCACCTCCTCTCGGGGTGCTTTTCACCTTTCCCCTCACGGTACTCGTCCACCATCGGTCATCCGGGAGTGTTCAGCCTTGAGGGCGGTCCCCCAGCTTCGGCCCGGCTCACGTGCCCGGGCCTACTCGGGGACATGCCGGGAGGCCGCATGCGCTTCGCGTACGGGGCTCACCCGGCATCGCCGGCCTCCCATGCCGTTCGCTGCGCGTGCGGTTTGCAACCTCCCGGGAGGGCTCGACCCTCCCTCGCATGCCCCGGCAACCCCTGGCGGGCCAGCGCGTCGAGGCTCGACGGCGCCGCCGAGTTTGGGCTCGCGCGTGCCTGCCGCTACTCGCGCGTTCTCGTTTGATTTCTCTTCCCTCGGGGTACTTGGATGTTTCTGGGTTCCCCGAGTTGCCCCTGTCCCGCCCTATGCGTTCAGGGCGGGCGCGCCCGCAGATATCTCGGGCGGTTCCCCCATTCGGAGATCCGCGGATCGAAGGCCGTTTGCGCCTCCCCGCGGCTTATCGCAGCTTCACGTCCTTCTTCGGCTCCGGATGCCAAGGCATCCACTGTGTGCCCTCGACATCTTCCGGTTCCCCGGAATCCGCCGAAGGGATATCTAAATTATAGTCCACATGCAGTAACCGACGTAAGTCTTCGTTATGGATAGAGCTTCATGTCTCATGAAGCGTTGGTTGTTGCATCTTCGCGATCTTACGATGCGGATCACCTCGCGTAGTCACCGCGCCCGGAAGGGCGCGGATCTGATGGAGATGGTGATTTCGCATAGTGAAATCGACGCTATGCGGCTTTTCAAAGGTGCCCCAGGGGATCCCCTGGAGGCCGGATGCCGCGACGCTTCGCGATGGTGCCCCGGACTGGCCGCCGCGCCCCGCCCGCGGGACGGCGGGCGGGGCGGCTCGGTTCTCTGTGTGAATTCGCCAGGTCTCCCAGAAAGAGGTGATCCAGCCGCACCCTTCCGGTACGGCTACCTTAGCTACGACTCACCCCTCACCCTCCACACCTTCGACGCCTCCCCCTTTCGCTGGGCCGGCGGCTTCGTGCAGACGACTCGGGTGGTGTGACGGGCGGTGTGTACAAGGCCCGGGGAACGCATTCACCGCGGCGTGCTGATCCGCGATTACTAGCAACTCCGGCTTCACGGAGGCGGGTTGCAGCCTCCGATCCGAACTGGGGCCGGCTTTAGGATTCGCTCGCCCTCGCGGGTCCGCTGCCCGCTGTGCCGGCCATTGTAGCACGTGTGCGGCCCAGGGCATGGGGGCATGATGACTTGACGTCGTCCCTGCCTTCCTCCGGCTTGCTGCTGGCGGTCCCGCATGAGTGCCCAACTGAATGCTGGCAACATGCGGCGGGGGTTGCGCTCGTTGCGGGACTCAACCCAACATCTCACGACACGAGCTGACGACAGCCATGCACCACCTGCGCGGGCTCCTTCCGGCCACGGCGTCTCCGCCGCTTCACCCGCATGTCAAGCTCCTGGTAAGGTTCTTCGCGTTGCTTCGAATTAAGCCACACATGCTCCGCTGCTTGTGCGGGCCCCCGTCAATTCCTTTGAGTTTTAGCCTTGCGGCCGTACTCCCCAGGCGGGGCGCTTAATGCGTTGGCTGCGGCACGGAGGGTCGTCCCCCCGCACCTAGCGCCCATCGTTTACGGCTGGGACCACCAGGGTATCTAATCCCTGTTCGCTCCCCCAGCTCGCGCCTCAGCGTCAGTGAAGGCCCAGAGGGCTGCCTTCGCCGTCGGTGTTCCTCCCGATATCTGCGCATTTCACCGCTACACCGGGAATTCCATCCCTCCCCTGCCCCACTCGAGCCCGCCAGTTCGGGTCGCTTCCGGGGGTTGAGCCCCCGGCTTCGACGAGGCCGCTTGGCGGGCCGCCTGCGCGCGCTTTACGCCCAATGAATCCGGATAACGCTCGCCCCCTACGTATTACCGCGGCTGCTGGCACGTAGTTAGCCGGGCTTCTTCTGCAGGTACCGTCAGGCTTCTTCCCTGCTGAAAGCGGTTTACGACCCGAAGGCCTCCTTCCCGCACGCGGCGTCGCTGCGTCAGGGTTTCCCATTGCGCAATATTCCCCACTGCTGCCTCCCGCGTAGAGTCTGGCCGTGTCTCAGTCCCAATGTGGCCGATCGGCCTCTCAGCCCGGCTACCTGTCAGTCGGCACGCGGGCCTTCGCCCCGCCGTCTACCTGATGGGCCGCGACCCCGTCCCCTCCCGCCAGGCAGTTTTTCCCGAGGCCCCCATGCGGGGGCCCCGGCGTATTCGGTATTAGCCTCGGTTTCCCGAGGTTGTCCCGGTGGGGGCGGGTTGGTCACGTGTTACTCACCCGTTCGCCACTCTCATCGCCCCGAGGGGCCTTAACCGTTCGACTTGCATGTGTTAGGGCGCGCCGCCAGCGTTCATCCTGAGCCAGGATCAAACTCTCCGTTTGAAGCCCGGGCCCGAGGGCCCGGGTAAGATGCTTCCGTGACGTCCCGTCGACCCGGCCCTTCTCATCTTTCAGGGGCCGGCCTCCCCGAGGAGGGCTGGCCCCGTGAGACGGGTCCGTCTCGTTTTTCGGAAATGTGGTCCGAATGTCTAGGATTCCATGAATTCGCTTGCGTCACAGTATCCGGCTTTCAGGTTCCCCCGCGCCTTTAGGATCGCCCTCGGCGCGAACGGTTATGTTACAGCGCCGGGCCGGGCTGCGTCAATGGAAAGTTTTCGAATCGAGGGAAATTTCTTTCAATCCGTTGCACTACCTGAATATCATGCCAGGTAAACTGCTTTATAAAGAGCTTATGGACATCCTCCATAAACTCTTGCTCGGGAAAGACCGCATCGAATATGCGCTTGTCTCCAGAGAGCATCGCCGATCGCCCCTCCCCTTCGCGAGAATCTCGCCCCCTGAAAGAAGGAGACGCTCAGGCGAGCCCGGTTCGTCTGAAATGAACGAAAGCCGCCCCCAGACATAGGAGCGGCTGCATATATCGGCAAGCCTTGTTGGATCCTGAACCCCAGCAAGCCTCGCTCCATGGAAGCGCCGTTCGAAATCAGCACAGGCGCACAGACCGCAGGCCTCTGGCGCGCTCTGCCGTTTCAAAAACCCGCTCTAGCCGTCACCCAGGGCGCGACGACGAGATCGATGGACCTTCGATGGGACGGGCGACGGCTATTTCAGATGCCCTACACGAAGACGATGGGCAGCGCGGCAAGCACGACAAGCAGACGCAGCATGAATCCGCCGACGAGCACGCCGCATTCGCTCGCGTACTCGAGCGCGACCGAGGACTGGGACCCTTCGGATGCACGCAAGGCGTTCGCGCCGATCAGGAGCGGCATGAGCAACCCGACGAGAACGAGCCCGATCCAGAATATTCCCGCGAACCCGCCGGTCAGCATGGATTGGATCGATGCAGCGCCTTGGGGGTCTCCCGACGCCACGATGATGAACTATGACGACGAGCGCGATGATTTCCGCAGCACTCGAGGACGACGTGGCCTCTCTGAGATCGAACATCTTCTCGATGTTCTCGCGATCAAGGATGAGCCCGCATAGGTTCACTGCGGCGAGGCCGCTCGCCAGGGCCGAGATCACGAAGAGCACCGGCAGGATCGCGTTGTTCCACAGCGGATACGCATCGACGACGCCCAACAGGAAGCCTGTGTAGGCGGCCACAGCGAACGCGAACACGTCGCCGATGACGGTCAGCCAGCGAGGAACGTCCTTCTTTAGAAGCTCGAGCACGGCCTCGATGAGGGCGACGGGCATGAACACGCAGATGAAGTACACGCCGAGCGTCGCGACCGATCCCGGATTCATGACCAGGAAGATGAAACGCAGCGGGTTGCTGCAGGCCCGCCTCGGCGTCCACCATGAGCATGACGAGGACCGATGCCGATGAAGATCGGGCGAGGATGCGGCCGGCCACGCGCATGCGCACCGCATCGGGATATTTCCGCTCGATGTAGGCGGAAGCCAGGAACGCACCGGCCGATGCGCCGGCAAGAAACAGATATATGGCGATAGGGGGTCCCCACACCATCTCGATCACCCTCACGTAGAAAATCTTGGACTTGGTCAGGTCTTCCCGCAATGGGCAGGGCGTTCGTCTTGGCAAGAGCCTTCGAGATCTCGGATTCGGGATCGTCGAGGTCGCCGAAGACGCGCGCGCCGGTCACGCAGGTTCCGACGCAGGCGGGACTTCCGACCCGGCCGTCGTGATAGCAGAAGCGGCATTTCTCGATGATGCCGGTCGCTTCGATCTGGATGCGCGAGCCGTAGGGACAGGCGGCCATGCAGTATTTGCAGCCGATGCAGCGCTCGGGGTCGACCAGACGACGCCGTCGTCGGTCGTGTACGTGGCATGCGTCGGGCAGACCTTTCTGGCACGGCGCGTCTTCGCAATGCATGCATTGGGAAGGCACGACCTCGGCATGGACGCTGGATACGTGCCGCGTCGAGCATGTCGTATTTGATGAATGTCTCTTCAGGCTCGAGCTCGTTTTTTTCATCTGGCACGCAAGACGGCAGGCGAAGCAGCCGACGCAGCGCTTGGTGTTGATGAGCATTCCGTAGCGTGTCATTTACTTCTCCACCTTCTTCAACGTGAGCGTGAATTCCTGGCTCATGCACGAACCGACGGCAGGCTCGGCCTGCAGCGGAACGAACTGCATCGGGTTGACGCCGTAGCCATATGCAAGCGTCAGGTAGGTGGATTCTCCGCCGTAATGCGTGGGCATACAGGACGCCGGACGCACGCGCTCGGTCACATGGGCGGCGGCCTGCGCGGTGTAGTTCCTCGTTGGAGAGCTCGACCATATCGCTTCCTTGATGCCGAGCTTCTGGCATCGGACGCAGCGACCCAGACGCGTTCCATGTCGTATTCGCGAGAGATGGCGTTCAGCGATGGAATGTTGCGGGTCATGGTATGCGAGTGGATGCTCTGCTTGCCGCCCGCGAAGAAGAACTGCCCCTCTTCAGGCCAGGGTCTTGCGCGGGATATAGCCGATCACCGGATTGAGCCCGGCGTTGCCGACCTTTTTCGCTGGAAAGCTCGATCTGCCTGACGGCGTCTTGAATTTAGGCACGCCGTACTCGAAAGAGCTCGAGCTGGACGATGCCCTTCACGCACCTCCGCCATCGACGTGCCGACGGTGGCGAGCTGAGCCTCGGAAAGCTCATCGATCGTGAACGGGAAGTACTCCCCTTTGCCGCATGCCTTTCGCGATATCGACGAAGATCTCGTCGCCGGGACGCGTGTCGGGATGGATGACGTCGAGCGCCTGGAAGCGCATGGCGACGAGATGCTTCTGCCGCCGATGAACCCAGGAACCCTCGGTACGTTCGAGATAGGTGCATTGGGCAGGACGTAATCGCACTCGAGCGCGGTTTCGCTCATCTGATGTCGATGCAGACCTTGAGGTCTACTTCTGCAGGCCTTCGCGCCACTTGGCCGGCTGCGTATCCGTGCACAGGATTGGAGTTATAGAAGAACATGGCACTGCACGTCGCCTCGCAAAGCGCGTGCTCGAGCAGGGCGACGTTGCTGCCCATCGCGTCGAGCACGAGCGGATAATCGGCGTCGCCGATGCGCTGGCCTCAACTTTCGGAATGGGAAGGGAACTTCCCGATCGAGCTTGCTCGCCTTCGGCGTGGAGGTGATGAGCGCGCCACCCTTGGCGCCCCAGGCCCGAGCAGGGTGTTCACGGCCGCGACGGCGCGCGCGGTTTCGTACGAGTTCTGGTGCGCGCATCCGAACGCCGCGCGCCAGGAGGGCTCGACGGCGGCCGCAGGCTTTCGCGGCGGCCATAGGGCCCTGGCGATCTCGGTGATGCGATCGGCGGAGATGCCGCAGATATCGGCAGCCCATTCGGGCGTGTACCGCATGACCTCTTCGGCGAATTCCTCGAACCCGACGGTGTTCTCCTCGACGAAATCGGCATCGTAGAGATCGTTGGCCACAAGCACGTTGCAGATCGCCAGCAGCAGCGCGATATCGGTGCCCGGGATGATCGGAAGCCAATCGTCGGCGAAGATGCAGCTGTTGTTCAGGCGCGGATCGACCATGATGATGCGCGCGGAGCCTTCGGCGGCGTCCGCCAGGCTCTTGACCGACGAAGGACGCAGGCCGTCGCCGTAGCTGCGTCCGATGAACATGACGACTTTTCGCCTTGGCGAAATCAATGGAGTATTTCGCCGCGCCGATGGTGTCGGTAAGGCCGCCCTTTTCGAGAGGTTGCAGGACGCACCATGCGTATAGATGTTGTTCGACCCGAGCGCAGCGGATGAGCATCTTCGAGTAGGTCTTGCCCGTCGGGCGCGGATCCTGCACGATCGCGATCGTTCTCGCGCCGTGCTCGGCGGTGATGGCCTTGATGCGCTCCCCGATGGCCGCAAAACGCATCGTCCCAGGAAACAGGCTCGAACGTGCCGTCCTCCAGACGATGCAGAGGCTCGGTGATACGCTTCGGCATACGCGAACTGCGCGACGCTCAGGCCGCGCCCGCACAGCATGCCCTGGAATACGGATGATCCTTGTTACCCTCGAGCGTCCAGAGCTTGCCATCGACGACATTGGCCCACAGGCCGCACTTGCTCGAGCACCCGTTGCACATCGACGGCGTGGATACGACCTCGCCGCCCCTCGCTCTTCAGCCGCGTCCGCGCGCCACGCCGCGATCGACGAGAATCCCGTCGCAGCGAATGCCGCAGTCGCAGCCGTAGCGCCTAGGAACTTCCCGGCGCGTCACGTTGTATTGCATGCGTGCCCCTTCCCCCAATAGTTCCTTGCCGACCGCTTCCCCGCGGCGGCGGTGTTCTGCAATGCTTTTACGAAGGCATGCCCCGCCTCTGCGAGCGAAGCCTCCAGGTAAGCCTCGATGAGCGAAAGCGCGGCATCTGCGAAGGCCGCGCCGGTCGCGCATGATTCTCGAGCCCGATCGGACAGGCGTCGATCGATTCCCGCATAGCCGCACGAACCCCGAGAAGGCGCGCGCGATACCCGGCGATCCAGGAAAGATGATCGGCAGCGAACCGAGCTGCGGCCGAGGCATTGCCCGCTTCACGACGAACAGGCAGAAGACCTCGAGTTCGATCGTCAGATGGTCAGGCATCGATTTGAATGCCTCGGGCGCTGGACGGCCAGGTCGCTCAGGACGACCGACATATGGCGCGCAGGCTCATTGAGATAGAAAGTGCGAAGGTTCTGGCCGAGGTCTCGCCGTCGTAGCCGCGTCATCGTATGAGAGAGATTCGATGGGCAGGACCGCATGCGGCATCCCTGCGACGAATGACTCGCGTATGAACGCCTGCATATCGCCGAGAGCCGCCGTCTCGAACGGCTCGATCGAATCCTCGTTCCACCCGATGCCGCGTGCCAGACGCACGATGGCCTCACGGTCGTCTTCGAACGCCGCAGCGGACGCATCCATCCATCCGCGCGCGAAGAGACCGTCGGCAAGCGCATGCAGCGCAGCCGGTCCATATGCGAGCGATTCGTCGTCATGCACGCCTTCGCACGCATCGCATGCGTCGGTCGTCACTTTCAGAACGGCAGTTTCCCGCTGCCGATTCCTTCCCCGTACCCACGAATTGCATCTTAGAGGCATCCATATGCCTCGCGAATCCGCAAGAACCAATGATTGCACTAATGAACTGGGGATATAAAAGCTCTGGGTCGAATATCATTATAAACTGATGAGAACCTTCTTGGGATATGCGGCGTACAGGCCACATCAGGGATGCGCCGTCATACGCCCGTTTTCGAGCCTCCGGCGGAGAGGTTGGGTATACTCGATAGCTGCATCGGCGCGGGGAAGCGCCGGCATACCTTCAGGGGAGAACAATAGCTCACGTTCAAAGCAGCACGACGGACGGCCGAAAAGCCGACAGTCGCAGGCTCTGGTCGGCATTCCACGCGCGCTATCTCGGACTCGCCGTGTTCTGGGCATGCAGCATGCTGACGTTCCGCAGCTCCATCACGCTTTTCCCGGGCAGGCGCAGACGCCGGAGATGTCGACGGTGGTCGTGCTCGTCTCGTTTCTTGCGAACGCGACGGTGCTGCTTATAGGATCGATGCTGCCAGCGCGATCCCGACCGCATCAGACGCGTGCCTTGGTACGTCTTTCCTGCGCTTATCATGGTAGGCCTGGTGTTGCTCTGCGTCGCGGGCAGCTGTCCGACACGACCTCGATGGTCGCATTCGTGCTCACAGGCGCCGTCATGACCGGCATGGGATACGGCTCTTCTGGGGAAGCTGGGCCCAGGTGCTCGGCAGCCTGAAGCCATCGCAGACCGGCGTGTACGCCGTCATCATCTTCTTCGTGAGCGCGCTGGTCTTCGTCGCGGTTTCAACGATCACGTCGCGTTTCCATGTGCCGTCTCTCGCCCATCATGGAGCTGCCGACCGTCGTCGCAAGCGTATGCCTCTGGAAGTCGGTCAACGACCGCGACTTCGCCGCCATACGCGTGTCGACCGACCCGCGCCGCACGCTCGCGGCGCTCATATCGATCATGCCCCTCGTCACCGTCGGCATGGTCATATCGTTCTTCTTCGGGTTCGTCTGGGAAATGACCGTGATGTCCATGCGGTCGGCCGACGCCGCGCACTTCCCTGCCTATGCTCGCGAACCGCATCGCCGCCGTGATCCTCATCGTCATCATCGCGGTGACGCATCGACGCTTCGAGCCGACGCGCATCTTCCTCGTCATCATCCCGGCCATCGCGCTGCTTTTTCATCGCATTCCCGTTCTTCTTCGACACGCGCCCCGTGCTCATCAACGTGGCCATGACCGTGTGCTACGGCATGTTCGACGTCATCCTGTGGTATTCGGTCGCGACGGCGGCCTATGACTTTTCGACGTCGGGATACGTGGTCGGCGGCGTGGCGCGCAGCGCGTCGATCGTTTCGCGCCCGACCGGCATCTGCATCGGATATCTGGTCATGAAGAGCATGGATGCGGCATCGAGCAGCATGATCGTGATCTCGGCAGGGGCGCTGTACCTCCTTGCCGTCATCGCCGCGTGCTGTATGCGATCGGACGCACGGGAACCTTCACGCTGACGTTCGAAAGAGCGGTGCCGGCGCTGCCGGGCGCGCCATACGGGTCGCCTATGCAGACGATTTCCCGCACGACCGGAAACGCGATGACGAGGGCACAGGAGACATAGCCGTATCCGAAGGCGCCGAGGACCCGAGCATGAGCGTATCCGCAGCACGATGCGCCGCGTGCGCATTCGTCTCATCTGAACGTACCGAAGGCATCGCACGCCAAGGGGCTGAGCCGGGTGCGCGCATGCCGACCGAAGAACATGCGTCCGAACCGACTGGGACGGTTTTCGGGGAACGTCGAGACCCTCCCCGCCGAAGAGGACCTGTACGGATCGTTCGCCGATGACTTCGGCCTCACGAGACGCGAAGCCGAAATCCTTCCCTATCTGCATCGAGGACGCTCAGCGCGCGTGATCGCCTCATCGCTTTACGTAGCCGAAAGCACCGTGCGCACGCACATCCGCCATATCCTCGAGAAGACTGGGCAGCATTCCAAGCAGGAGCTCATCGACTTCATGGAATCGCACGCGCAGGATTAGATGCCTAAGGCTCTCTCATCCGGTTCTTCCCTGCGTCTTGCACCGGTCCCTCAGCTTGAGGAATTCTTCGAGAACGCGAGCAGATTCCTCGTCTTCCTTCTCTTGCTGTTCCCGATTGAGGCGCAGGTCATCCACGATCTTGCCGTTGTCGGCATGAGGGCGTACAGGAAGCTGCCTGCCAGGAGCCCGACTCCCTCCGCCGCGCGCCAGGATGAAGCCGGCGATCATGCCGGCAAGGCCTTGGTCGGTCTTATCGCGGCACAGGTCGAAGAAGATCTGGGCGCACACGAAGCCTTGATGCAGAGGACGGTCACGAGAATGGCGCCGGACGCAGCGGCGGCCGCTTCGTACACCGGATACAGAAACATGCCGAGTCCCGTGAAAATGATGTTGGTGCCCGATCCGTCGTAGATCGAATCCATGCCACGGCGGCCGTCCCTGCTTTGTACCGCTGATAGGTGGCAACGCAGTAAGGCGCGCTCAGCGGTCCGGCAAGCGCCGGATACGGCGCGAAGAAACCCAAAAAGAAGGTTCCTGATGCCGCAGATGACATTCGTGCGATTCGAATCGAATTCGATGAACTCGTCTCGCGCAGCGCCTGAAGACCCAACCGCTTCACGGTGATGAAAATCGCCGCACGCGATAACCCAGGCGATGACCGCGATCGGAGCCGCATGCAGCCAGATATGCAGATCGGGGAAGCCGATGAAGAAGGGGGACACCCTGCATGAACATATGCCCGAAATCGGGGACCTTGACGATCTGGCCGGAGAATTCGTACTTGAATTCGCCGAGTCATGCCGCCGACGACGATGAGCGCGACGACGGCGAAAAAGGAAGCCGTAGTTGCCCAGAAAGCGCACGATCTTGTTCGTGCCCATGCGTTTGCGCACCCTCTGGCTGAACATGAGCGCGAACACGACGGCAAGGCCGGCAATGCACGCCCAGAGAGCATCGTCGACGGACCGCCTTCCTTCAGCCTCGCATAGATCGCGCCAATGCCTCGCGCCCAGAACGATGCCGGCCTTGATACCCGAGGCACCATGATGTTCAGTTTCTTCGACAATCCGCTGAAACCTAGGAATAAGAAGATCGCGGCCAGCTCGAGCTGAATCGCTATCAATGCCTGAATGCGGACGATGCCTGATCGAAGGTTTCCAGGAAGGCGATCACGATAACCGCAGCAGGAGTGATCCAGCCGCAGACAGACGCTCTCCAAGAAGCCAGTTGCAGAAATACAGCAGCGTTTCGAAGACCACCAGAGCTCATGCCGTCTCGGGATCGAGCCCGAGAGTGGATATGAGAACCGCGAGCATGCCGTAGGACGTGCAGGCGTTCATGATGCCTGTGGCTATCTCCGGCGGCGAGATTTTGAAATGGATGAACGGAAGCCTGATGCGCAGGAAACCGATGGGGATGCAGGGCTGCACACCTCCCGGAGTACGCTTCATACACGCCATCGTTGTCCCTTCTCCCGTTTCGAAACGAACGCGAACCCCGTTCGATCGATCTAAGCTCCACTACGCATCGCGCACGGCAGCGCATGAGCCGATCGGGCGCCTTTTGCGCGAAGGCGACCGGCCCGCCCTAGCAGCCGTACGCCCTTCCTTCAGAAGAGGGGCGGCTATTCTGACCATGATCTGGTCGGTCCCTTCGGCGATCTGAAAGCCGCGGCAGTCGCGCCAGATCATCGAAACCCTCTCATCGTTGATATATCCCCTGCCTCGAGAATCTGCATCGCGCTCGATGCCACTTTGGTGGCGGTTTCGGGAACGAATCGCTTCATGAGCGCGTATGGACAGGCGCGACTCTCTCGTATGCCCGTGCCGATCGACTTCTCGTGCGGTTCGATAGACGCTATCCCGCATCCCTCTGACATCGATTTCCATATCGACGAGCATCTGCTGGATCATCTGGAAATCGATGATGTCCGCACCGAACGCCTGCCGTTTCGAAGCGTACGCGACCGCATCCTCCATCGCGGCCCGGGCCAGTCCAGCGCGGTGGCGCAGGAGAAGATGCGCCCGATATCGAAGAAACGAAACAGCTGAGGAAAAGCCTGGTTCGGATCCCGTCAGCCGATACGACTCATCAAGCACGACGTTCTCCATGATGACGTCGGAAAACGGAAGGATGGATTGACCGGCCTTCTTGATGGGTACACCGAAATGCCTTCAAGCCGTGCGGCAGAAGCCAGAGGGAAAGCGGCGGATGCTTAACGGGCTCCAAATCCCCGTCTATAGCTGCGATAAGCAGGTACGGTGCGTATTCCCCGTTATTGACGAACGTTTTTCCTGCCGTTCAGAATCAGCCGGCCATCCACCGTCGCCACCGTCGTTTTCATGCCCATGGTGTCCGATCCGCCTTCAGGCTCGGAAATAGCCAGGGCGAACATCAACCGGCCATCCGAAGCATAGCGATCACGAACCATGTCGAACTGGCTCGAATCGGCAAATTCGGCCATGATTTGAAGATTCAGCAGATCGTTGGTGAAAGGCAGGGTCGTACCGGCGACGCGCGCGAGCTCCTCCGCGACAAGCGACCTGGGCGAACAGATCGTAGCTCCCATCCGCCCCGCGGTTAAGGACGTTGAAACCCTTTGAAATCCAGATCGACGAAATCCTTGACGACCTCATCGGGCAGGCTGGCCTCGTGCCCATTGAGAGATATTCTCCTTAGAGAAGCGCTTCTCTCCATATTCCCGCAGTTCATCGATCAGTTCTTGGTGTCGAGGGCTGATTTCGATACATACGGTCAATCACCGCTCTCTCATCGCGTCAGACACGCGTCCGAATATCGAAGCACGTATCGTTTCGAGGATAGAACGGCTTCGGAATCACGCTGTTTTCGTCAAAGCTTCTCAAGATTGAACATCGTTGCCTGGGCGGAGACGAGCACGCGTCCCCGAACGTCGGACACCCTGGCACGACACGACGGTGCTGCGCCGCCCGCCGTGAAGGACGCGGGCCTCCAGGACTATCTCCTCGCCGATACGAACCGGTTTCATGAAGTTCGTGCTCATCTGGACCGTAACGTTTGCATATCCCATCGTATGGGCGGCCATCCCGCATGTCGAGTCGAGCAGCCCCAGCATGAAGCCGCCGTGCGCGTTTCCATGGATGTTCGTCGCTCCTGCGGGAACGATCATCGTGTTCCGCACATGGCGCGTTCGATCATGTCGGCATGCAGCTCAGAGAATCCTGTCATGTCGGAAAGGTAGTTCAAAGCCCCTTCGACGAGATAGCTCGGAAGAGCTTCGCCCATACCCTCAGTCATCACCCATCTCCTCGATGCAGCGCCGGGTCGGCAACAGCCGACCCGGCCCGAAGCGAGGCGGCCAGCCGAACCGGTATTCCACACCATCGTGGGCTGCGGATTGGCCCACTTCTGACGATGAGTGCCGCCGCAGGCGATGCGGCAGGTGCCGCATTCGAGGCAGCCTGCGTAATCGAACGACCTGACGCCGTCCTCGTCGCGCTTGTACAGCGCCGCGGGGCATACGCGGATCAGCTTGTCGAACTCGGCGTCGTCCGGGTCGTCCACCAGCTCGATATGCGCGTTCTCCCTCGTCGACCTCGTATTTGTTCAGCGACAGATACCGTCGACGTTCACTTCGATCTCTATCGTGCTCATAGCGCCTTCATCGCCCCCCTCACGTCGCGCGAAGGAGATTCATGATGCCGAGCTGCTTTGATGATCGGCTTCATCGTCTTCTTCATGGGCCCGACCGGCGTGCCGTCGACGACGAACATCTTGTTCATCATGTCGCGGGCCGCCTCGCTAACCCTTGAACATGCGGTCGAAGCTTCCATGAAGGCCGGAACGCGCTCGAACTGGCGCAGGTCCTTCATGATGAAGGAGTCCTCGAGAGCGTCGACGTAGCGCTTGAGGCCGGCCTCGAGGTGTCGCCCGCATCGAGCGCAGCGGCCGCCTGCTGGCCTGCGATCTGCCCCTGCGGCGACCGCATAGTCCATGCCGCGCACCGTGTAGCCGAGATCCCACGCACATCATGGCGGCGTCGCCCGCCACGAGCACGCCGTCGGCCGTGAGCTCGGGCATCATGTTGATGCCGCCTTCGGGAACCATGTGCCCGGAATGCTCGACCAGCTTCGCACCGGAGATGACCGGAGCCACCGCCGGATGGGCCTTCAGATCCTCGAGCATCTGGTAGACCGGACGCGTCGCATCGTTCGCAACCGCCTCGATGCCCGCCACGATGCCGATCGAGATGGACCTCTGTTCGGTAGATGATGCCGCCGCCGAACAGTCCGTGCGTCGCATCGCCCGCGAACAACCATGTGGCGTCTTTCGCCCGGCGCGCATTGGAACCGCGCGTCGATCTCTTTTCTCGGGAAGCTCGTAGACCTGCTTTCACGCCGACGGCCATGTACTTGGCCGCGGGACGCTCGTAGCCGACGGCTTCCTTTGGTGAGCAGCGAGTTCACGCCGTCGCACAGTAGCTATCGACTTCCGCCGTGATCTCATCCTCGCCCTGCGCGGACGCCGGTCACGCGACCGGCCTCGTCCTTCATGAGCGATTCCACGGCGATGCCGTTGATGTACTCTGCGCCGGCGGCTTCCGCCTGCTCTTGGAGCCATTGGTCGAAAGGCGCGCGAAGCACCGTGTACGACTCCGCCCGTCGGCCAGAAGGTCGTCGGACGTGAAGTCGATCGTGAAGTTCGCGTCGGGCGCCATGAGCGAGATGCGCTCGTGCGAGATCTTGCGCTCGAAGGGGATCTCATCATAAGTGTCGGGGAATACCGACTTCAGGCAATCGCGCGTAGATGCGCCCGCCCGTCATGTTCTTTTCGCGCCGGAGAAGTTGGCCTCGTTCGACGACGAGAACGGCCTTGCCCGCTCGCGCGAGCTCAAGGGCCGCCACCGAACCAGCCAACCCGGAACCGACGACGATTGCGTCGAAATCTGCCATGGAAGCGTTCCTTTTCCGGGTTAAAGCGCCGCAACGACGGCAGGCAGGACGGTCTTCAGGTCGCCGACCAGACCGTAGTCGCACTGCTTGAAGATAGGCGCGTTCTTATCCTTGTTGACGGCGAACACGGCACCGGAGCGGTTGCACCCGACCATATGCTGCATCTGGCCGGAGATGCCGGCCGCCAGGAAGACCTTCGGCGCGATGACCTGGCCGGAAACGCCGATATACGCCTCATGCGGAACCAGTCCACGCCCTCGGCGAGAGGACGGGAGCAGCCTACGGCGGCACCGAGCTTGTCGGCGAGCGCATAGGCGAGGTCGAGATCGGTCTTCGGTGAAACCGCGGCCGGCGGAAACGACCGCATCGGCCTTGGCCAGATCGATCGCCGCTCTTCTCGATCGGGGTGCGGAAACGACCTCCACGGCGAATTTCGGCGCGACCCATTCGACGGGAAGGGCCTCGTTGGCGCCCGATGCGGCGACGTCGGCGAAGACGCCCGCACCCACGGTGTAGATGGCGACCGACCCTGCGGACTTCTGGACGCGTTCCGCAACGCCGCCGAAGAACATGGACGTCGCGGCGCCGTCGGCGGCGATCGACATGGCGTCGGTGATGACGGACGTGCCTGCATGCGCGGCCAGCGCGCCGGCGATCACCTTGAGACGACGGGTCGGCTCGACCAGAACGATGCCGGGCTGCTCCGCATCGAACAATGCGACGATCGGTGTCGGCCGCGCACTCGGCCGCGACGCCTTCGGGAACGGCGACGGATGCGACCTTGTCGGCGGAGGCGTCGGGGCGGCGCCGCCGATCATGACGAGGATGACTTCATCGGCGATGGTACGGGCGCCGGCGGCGAGCTTCGCGCGCGGCGTCGGTGTGTTCGGCTATGGCAAAAGCTTTCATGCTTGGATTCCTTTCGATAGGCGACCGATGGACGGACGCGCTTACAGGGCGGCCTTGAGCGCGGCGGCGAACTTTCGATGGCGCCGTCGTCGGAGGCGTCGACGATATCGAGTTTGCGGTCTGCTCGTTCTGGCACGAGACACGAGACGGTCTCGAGCGTGCGGGTCGCGGCTGCGGAAGCAGCGGAGACGTTCATCGGCTTCTTGCCTGCGGCGAGGATGTCGCGCATGCCGGGAATGCGGGGCTCGGCGATGTCGGGAACGACGGAGACGACGGCCGGAAGAGGCACGCGAACGGTTTCGACGACATCTTCGAGCAGGCGTTCGACGACGGCCGCGCCATCGGCGACCTCGACCTTGCGCGCGGCGTTCACCACGGGCACGCCGAGCTTGGCGGCGAGCTGGACATCGACCTGCTGCGCGTAGTTGTCGGCCGAGCCGTCGCCGCAGAGAACGAGGCCGTATTCGCCGATCGTCCCGATAAGGGCCGCGAGCTCCTCGGCGGTCGCATGGGCGTCGAGATCCGCGCACGCATCGTCGGCGACCATGAACAGCTCCTCGAGAGCCGCGGGCGAGCACGTTCTTCTTCAGCTTGATTCGTCGATCGATTTCGGGCCGACGGTGACGGCCACGACCTTATCGCCGTCGCCTGCGAGCTGGGCAGCGGCTTCGAACGCGTTGAGATCGTAGGTGGATACGGCGTTCTTCGCCTTGAATAGTCGAGCGTACGGTCGCCGGCGACCTGGATATCCTGATCGTCAGGCACGACCTTGAATGCAACGATGATGTTCATACGATGAGTCCTTTCAAATACCCTGGAAGTGCTTGTTGGCTCCAAGACTCTTCCGCTTTGACGGGAATCAGCGGAACGGCTTTCGCCCTCGGCCGCATTGACGGGAAGTGCGGGGATGGAAAACCGAAGGCTGCCGGTCTTAACGGCAGAGTATAGCAGCCAGCCCTACGCAGATGCCACGGCAGAATGGCATGCTGGACGAAACCGAAAACCGGCTTTACTCGGCATACTTCTTGGCCACTTGACGACCGGAGATATAGGCCATGATTTCCGGAGTGCCGCCGCCGAACATATTGCCGCGCAGATCGGACCAGATACGACCGATGCGGACCTCCGAGGTGTAGCCGAGACCGCCGTAGATCGAGAGGGCCATATCGCCGACCTCGAAGCATGTGGTGCACCCATAGCGCTTGAGGAGCGCAGAGTCGAGCTGGACGGGAATGCCGTTGTCAAGCTCCCCAAAGCACCTTGTAGAGCATGTTGCGCGTATTCTGGACGCGGATCTCCATCTCGGTAAGCTTTTCCTGGATCATCTGGAACTTGGCGATCGGCTTGCCGAAAGCGATGCGCTGATTGGCATACGCGGCCGCATCGTCAAGGGCGCGGCCTGCGCCAGACCGAGCTGTTCCGCGACAATGAACGCACGTTCGACCTCGAAATTCTTCATGAGGAGCATGAAGCCTTCGCCTGGCTTGCCGACGCGGTCCCTCCTCGGTCACGACGACGTTGTCGAGGTAGACCCTCGCAGAAGGGGATGCACTGCTGGCCGATCTTATGGAGGGCGGCGGTGGAAACGCCTTCGCGATCCATGTTGACGAGCCAGAGGCTCATGGAGCCGTTCTCGCGCGCAGGATCCTCGTCCTTGGCCACCACGATCGTGTACGGAAGCTGAGCGCCCATGGTCACCCAGGTCTTCTGACCGTTAAGGACGTAGGTGCCGTCTTCCTGCTTCTTGGCGGTGCAGGTCATGCTTCGATTGTCGGAACCCGCGCCCGGCTCGGAGATGGAGAGCGAGCACAGAGGCCAACCGGTCTCCATGTAGGCATCGACGCACTTCTGAATCTGCTCAGGGCGTGCCGAACGAACAGATATCGAGCATATCGAGGGAATTCTGATACAGGATGTGGTTGCAGCCTGCAGAGTGATACAGCTCCTCGATCATGAGGCCCAACGTCACATGGTCTGCCGGAATCCCGCCGTATTCCTCGGGAATGCCCATCAGGCCGAACCCTGCGTCGCGGTACGCCTCGGCGATTTCATCAGGCATGGCATGGGTCTCATACATCTCCTTGATGACGTCTTCCGTGAAGTAGCGGTCGCAGAATTCGCGTACGCTTTCGAGCAGAAGCTCCTGCTCATCGGTCAAGCTAAAGTCCATGAAGGGCCTCCGTCCGAACGGTTGCTGTCGCCGGGCTTCTTCTCCCGACTTCTTCCTGAACAGAGAATACGCTGCGAAATTTCATGTGTGGATGGACAGAAATTCAATTCTGTGTAGTTTCGTATTCCATTTACGAACAGGATCAATAGTTTTGATGAATCCATCGAATAGCCTTATAAAAGAGTGTTGTTGCATCATTCTCATCGCTTCGGCACAACTGACGATGCTACTATCTAAGACCCACAGAATTTATTTTTCTGACCGAGAGGCGGAGTCACGTGGCATCGAAGAAGACCATGCTGGAGCTTGCAGATGCGTTCATCCGGCTGACCGAAGACAAGCCGCCTGAGAAAATCTCCGTATCGGACGTCATCGCCGCCGCAGGGAAGAACCGCAAGACGTTCTACTACCACTTCGTCGATAAGAACCAGCTCATTGCCTGGATCTTCCGATATGGTTTCGCCCAGGAGCTCGAGGCGAGGTTCGACGGCCCCTCAGCTCGTTTTCGAAGACGGCACGAAGGGACCCTTCGTCGACCTTCCGTATATGCGTTCGCGAAGCGCGGCATCAGATCGATCGACGGATCGCAGATATTCGAGGCGCTCGCCGCCTGCTTCGAAGCACGGCGCCGATACTACGCGAAAGTCCTGCGCATGAAGGATGCAGGAAATCTGACCGACTATCTGTACGGGCTGTTCATCCCGGCCATGAGGCGTGACGTGGAATTCGTGCTGAGCAATCGCCAATTGCGCGACGCGAGCATCGATTTCCTCGCGGAATTCTATACCGGGGCATTGCTCTCCATCATCTCTAGTGGCGCGCGCATGCGACCCGCACGCGGGGCGCATCTGCGAGGAATCGGCCCGTTTTTCCAATATCGTGCATGCATCGCTCGAGAACACCATCAAGGAACAGCAGCTCAGAAGGATGCTCTAGGCGAAATCCGAAAGAACGCCTCTGCGCACGCAAGGAGACTCGGGCTCGAGGCGCATGTCTGGGTGAATCCGCCCGCGCGACCCTCACCTGCAAGCCCTTCTATTTCTTGCGACGGGCGCGGAAGGCGGCCATGGGTTCGAGGCGCAATCCCCGCTTGTTATAGGAGACCGCGATGTCGTTCTGGATGTTGGCAACGGCCCCCGAGCGCCCGAATGCATCGAGGCATGCGTCGATGCTGACGGAATCGACGCGCTCTTCGGGCGGAAGCTATGAGGGCTATCGTCCGATAGATGAGCCGCCTCAGAAGAGGCGTCTCCGCCTCGGCCGCAGCCGGCGCGATGAGGAAGCCTTCTCGCGGGACGTGCCCAGAGGGGCCGCTTCGTAGAAGAACCTCATTCGCCCGAGCTTCACGCAGGTCGTCCTCGTCGGCGATGAGATTCATCGTGCCGCGTCAAGGTTTCGAGCAGACGCGGGTTGCGGTCCTTCGCGCGTGCGACGATCTCGTGGCGCACGAAGGCGCGGGAATCGATCGGTGTCGGCATTCGTGGCATCCGCGCCACGCGTGCGCCCGCAGCATCGGTCGCGACCCGATCCGTCGGCAACGATTCTGTATATGAGCGGAGGTCGTCCCGCGACAGTTCGAGCAGGGGGCGACGGACGTCGACACCCTGCACGAACGATGCGTGCTTTCATGGGCTCTCAAACCGCCCGGACCCGTTCCCCACGATCGAGCGCGCATATAGAAGTTCTCCGCACGATCATCGGCGGTAGGGGCCGTGAAAACGACGCCGGTATCGGCAGGGGCTCCGAGATGCCGGCACGTGCTTTCGACCGCATCGCGCGCAGCGGCATAGCGTTCGCGTCGCGCCACGGATTCCATGGGCTGCCGCCTCCCGCATGAGCGCCGGCATGTCGATTTCACACCGCGAACAAAGGGATATCGAGAGCCTTCGCAAGCGACCACGAACGCCGCATCGGCATCGGAGGCTTCGCCGCGCAGCTTATGGTTGACATGGAGCATGGAGACGAAACCCAGCGCGCCGCGATTGCGCAGATCGGCTCCGATATAGGCGAGCGCCGTGCTGTCCGACCCGCCGCTGACCATGAGCACGACCGGATTATCGACGAGGCAAGGCTGCGCTCGGCGATAAGCGCTTCCACCCTTTCGATGGTGCGATCTGGATTCGAAACCCCGCCCTTGCGTGCGCCCATGGTTCGCTCCGGTTAGCGCGCGAGTCCGAAGATCTCGGAGAATTCCGCGACGATGCGTTTGACCGAAGCGCCGGACGACGGTGTCGAAATCGCCGGACACTTCGTCCACGAACACGTCGGCAACGCTTTGGATGCCGTATGCGCCTGCCTTGTCCATAGGCTCCCCCGTCGCCACGTACGACTCGATGAGCCCGGGTGCGAGCTTCGTGAACCGCACGCAGCTCGTCTCGGCAAGCGTGCGGAAGCCGAGGGAGACGTTGCCGTCTTCGGGCACATTGACGAGCCAGACGGAAACGCCGGTAATGACCTCATGCGTGTCGCCGGAAAGCGTCGAGAGCATGCGGCGTGCGTCGCTCGGATTTTCGGGTTTGCCGAAGATCACGCCGTCGTGCACGACGATGGTGTCGGCACCGATGACGGCGATCGTGCCTTGCGCGCCTTCGTCCAGCAATTCCTGGACGACCACGCCGGCCTTGCGTTCCGCGAGCTTGGCGGCTTCTTCCGGATGCGCGAGCAGATCGGGCTCGAGCGTCTCGTCCACGTCGGAAACGCGGATCGTGAAAGGGAATCCCCTCGCGAGCCAGCAGGTCGCGGCGACGAGGACTTCCGCTTGCAAGCACGATGCGCACCGAATCGGGCATGAAGCCTTCAGGATTCTGCCCGGCTTCGAGGTCGTGCTCGGCATCCTGATGCCCGGCTTCGCAATCCTGTCCCGCCCGTATGGCCTCGGTCGGCCGTGCAGCTCCGCTCGACCATGCGATCGTATTCGCTCATGCGTTCCCGCCCGGTCGTGCGTCTCCGTCCGGTCGTACGTCCCCGCTCGACCGTGGAATCTCCCGTGACTTCCTGCTTTTCGCTCATCCTATCCCCTTCGTGCGCGTTTCGAACATCGTACCCGACGTGCATGACTGCAGCATGGCTCCGCGAAAAACAGCATCGGCCTTCTATCAAAAAGGGACGCAGCCCCTATGAGCTGCGCCCCTTCAGAGTGCTAGGCGATCTATCGGCTTATTCGAGCCGCACAGATCGTACGTCTAGCGCTTGCTCCTGCGACGGACGATGGCGAATGCGAGGATCGCGAGCGCGACGACCGCGACGATGCCTGCGGCAAGCGCGTAGTTGGCCTCGCCGGTCTGAGGCATGGCCTTGCCCTTGGCGGCCGACTTCTTCATGTCGCCGGGCTTATCGGTGCCGCCGGGAACGACGTTCGAACCGGGCTTGGAAGGCTCCTCGGTTTCAGGCGTCTTGCCCTTAATGACCTTCATGGTCAGCTGGATCGTATCATCGTCGGTCGCAACGGCATCCTTGCCGTCGGGCCACTGGGTCCCTTCCACGTGAAGGAGAACACCTTGTGCGTACCGGACTGGGAATCGGCCGTAGCACCGAACGAACCCTTGACCGTACCGACGATGGTGATTCTTGCCGACTTCGGCATCGGCGTCGATCTTGATGCCCGGAACCGTGAGCTTTCATCCAACCGTCGGTGACGCCGGTTGCGTCCACGACCTTCTCAAGGTCGGAATAGGTCGTGATGGAAGAGGGATCGCTCAATACGAACTTGACGGTGACGGTCTTGCTGCTCACCTTCACATCGCTGACCTTGAAGCCATCGCCGAAATCGGTGGCTTTGACCTTTGTTTCGCATCGAGGTCGGACGGAAGCGTCATGCCCTCGGGAACGGTGAAGGTTGCCTCGAACGAGAACTTGATGGCATCGAGAGCGATGGTGTCGCGGTTCGCGCCCGGATAGGCCGCCTCGATCTTATTCATCTGCTCTTGCATAGACGCCGCGAGAATGGCGCCCGTCAGGTCGAACGTGGAGCCCTGGGCGGATTCGATGACGGCATCGTGCTCCGTATTGGCGCCAACCAGCATGTCGGCCGGGAGCTTGGAGGCCACGGGAGTGACGGCCTGGACCGTGAACAGGATGCCGTCGTCAACGGAGTTGGCGGTCGCATCCATGCCCTCGGAGCTTCTGCACGCCTTCCCACGTGAAGGCGAAGACCTCGTGGCGCCCGTTTCGCTCTTCGACGCATGGGTCTTGAAGTCGCCGGTCACCGTGCCGGAAACGGTGGCCGTGTCGCCCGCAGGGAAATCGTCGTTCACCTTGGACGCCGGGGATGGTGATTCCCATGGTGTCGCCAAGGTTGTCGATGACGGCCTCCTGAAGATCCTTGTACGTCTCAATGCCGTCTTTAAGCGTCATCTTGACGGTCACGGTCTTGCCGCTGACGGACACATCGGACACGGTGAAGGTGTCGGAGAATCCATCGGTCCTGACGGAATCCTTGTTCAGGTTCTCAGGAAGGGTCATGCCATCGGGAATGGTGAACGCGGCCGTGAAGGAGGAGGACATATCCGAAAGCTTGATGCCCGCATAGTCCGTCGTATTGGGGAACTGCGACTCGATACCCTTCATCTGGGCCTTCACCGTAGATGCTTCGATGGTGCCCGTGAAGTCGATCGTCTGGCCGGAAGAACGGGGTACACGCTGTCGTGCTCGGTGTCGTTTCCAACCAGAATGTCGGCAGGAAGCGTTCTGAGCGGCAGGCTTCACCACGAGAATCGTCTGCTGGATTCCCGTGCCGCGCGGGTCCTTGTTCGCCTGGATCTGCGAACCGGTCCACGTGTAGTCGAACTTCTTGACCTTGCCGGTCACGGTGTTCTCGGCGTACGAGGAGAACGTGCCTTCCACGACGCCCGTGGCCGTGAGTTCCTGTCCGTTGGTCACGTTGTCGGCATCAAGCGTGAGGCCGTCGACGGTGACCGTTATCGGTCGGGAAGCGCAGCGGTCGATGCGTCGTCCTTACCGATGGATTCCACGGCATCCTTGAGCTGCTTGTAATTGTCGTAGCTACCCTTCAGACCGAACGTCATGGTGACGTTCTGGCCGTTGACTTCCGTGCTCTTCACTTCGAAGCAATCCCTCGAGACCCGTCGCGGTGACCGTCGGATCGGACGGCACGACGACCCCGTCGGGCAGCGTGATGGTCGCTTTGAACGTGGACGACGTGCTGGAGAGCGTGATCTTGGTGAGGTCAGCCAAGCCGCCCGCGATGGAGGACTCGAGCGCATCCATCTGGCTGACGATGCCGGACGCATCGACCGCACCGGTCATGCTGAAGGTCTCGCCCGTGGAGGCTTCCTTGATGGACGTGGTCTTGTCCTGAGAGCCGCTCCACATGTCGCTCGGAATCGTGGTGTCGCCCTCGACGGGCTCGACCGCAGGGCCGTCCTTCCACTTGAGGTAGTAGGTCACATCCTGCGTCAGCTTGTCGCCGCCGCCCTTGATCCTCGGCCTCAGAAGAGCCGGCGGCGTCGTTGAACCAGTAATAGTAATTGTGTCCATATACGAAGCCGAAAATAGAGAGCTCGACGTGCTTGGGGCTGGAGCTCGTGGTACTTGTAAGTCGCGAGGCCCGTATAGGCGGGATTGGAACTGAATTGGTCGGGCTCGCGATGCCTTCGGTCGACGCCGAGACAGTAGCCATCGCCCAAAGATGCAAGCAGCGCGTTGAGCGTCACGTTGTCGGAGACCTTGGGCTGCGTCTTGACGACGGCGACTTCGCCGCCGTTCGCGTCGGTTTCGATATCGAACACGGCAGGGTTCTTCTTGAACACGCTATCCGCAGAGAAGGTGCCGCCGTTCGCGGAGAATCTGACGGTCACGAGCTGGTCTTCCCATTTGGCATACAGGTCGACGACGTTCGTGCCGGCAGGCACGGAAAGCATGCTGCCCGCAGCGACTTCATCGCCCGCGCCGTCAGGCTGGGTGGTCCAGCCCCTGAAGATCTTGCCCTCGATGACGAACGCAGGCTGCCGCCGCGACCTCGTCGCCCGAAAAGCACCTTGATGGTGCGGGAAGGATCGCTCGACGTTGCAAGGTACGTCACGTCGGTGCCTCGCGCCGTTATGGTACTTGACGGCATAGGGACGATGCATCGCTTTCCCACTTCGCATACACCGTCATATCGGAGGAAACCGCATCGTCCGCAGAGAACGGCTGCTCGGTACCTGCCGCGTCCTTATAGAACCAGCCGAGGAACTTGTAGCCCGGAGCGAACGGATCGCCCGGAACCGCGACGGAACCGCCCGCAACGGACTTTTGCAGCCCCGAGGGCGTAGCCGCGCATGGCAAGCGCCGTTTGATCGGCGGTGGAGCCATCCGCGAAGGAACCCTGAGACCGGCTGCGTCGCGTCGTCGGCGTTGAGCTTGAACGTCACCTTGGCGGCGGGAACCCAGACATGCTTCTCGCCATCGCTCGATGCCTTGGCGACGGAATAATCGTAGGTCTGGCCGTTCTTGTTCAGAGGCTTGAGCGCAGTGGTGGACGGATCGGCGAGCGCGAACAGGGAGAGCTTCTGTCGCCGTTCGCAGCGCCGTTCACGGGAATGGTGCTGCCCATGCTGCTGTTGCTGTAGCTCGGCGCATACTTGACGAGATACGAGCCGCCCGTCACGACGAAACGTTCTTCATCGTCTGTCCGCCGCCGTTGTCGGCATCGCTTGCCGCAGGGGGTCTCGACGAGGCAATCTTCCTTGAATTCGATCGACCCGTTGGTCTAGTGCCCCGAAGAGGGCGCCGCTGTTATTGCCGTCCCCCTTGATGATGGAGTTGGTAGAACGACGTCGCCGGTGTTCACGTTCAGGCCGCCGGTGCCGCCGTTGGTGAATTCAAGCGTGGAGCCGGTGACGTTGATCGTCCCGCCTGCTGCGCCGATCGAGATGCCCGCGGTCGAACCGGCGTTCGCCGTGATGTGCGAGTTAACGATATTGGAGGACGATTGATCGCCATGCCCGTCCCGCCGTACCACGACGGGTTGATCGTGAGGTCGGAACCCTCCATGTTCAGCTTGTTCACGTAGAAGGTCTGGCCGAAGCCCTTCACCGTGAGCGACGCGTTCTTGAGGTTGAGGTCGCGCGCGTCGAACCAGGTGCGAGCCTGGGAATTCACGTTGACCGTGCAGTTCTCGAATGTGATGCCGGACTCGTAGAAGTTGGTATTGCTCTTGTCGTCCGCCGTGATGGTGAGCTTGTCCTGCCTGAAGAGCCCTTGACGGTTCCGGCAAGAGATAGGCCGCGCGATCCGCTTGCGCCCGCATTGTCCTTGAAGACGTAGGTGCCGTCGGTGATGGTGGAGCCGGGCTGCGCGGTAAGAGCCGTCTTGAATCCGGTCATCGTGAGGGTGCCCTCGCCTGTGAGGGTGGCGCCGCTCGCAAGCACGATGCCGTCGATGCTGTTGCCGCTGCCGCTGATCTTCGCGCCGTCGGCTGCAATGGAAAGCGTGACGCCCGAGGGGATGGTGACCGTCGCGGAGAGCGCGAGGTCGCCCTTGACGTGGATCGTGGTGACGGAGGGGTCGGCCGCCTGGAGCTCAAGCGCCTTGGCGAGCGTCTTGAGCGCCGCGGAGGCGGAGCCGTCGTTGGCGTCGTCGCCGGCCGCGCCGTCGACCCAGAGCTCGGTCAGCGCCGCGAGGCCATGGGGGCGCGGGCGACCTCGGGCGCGGGGGCCTGGGCGGCCTCGGGCGCGGGGGCCTCGTGGGCCTGGACCTCGACTGCCTTCGCCGCGGAATCCGCGGGGCGGCCTGGGCCCCGCCGTCGGGGGCCTGGGCGCCGGCCGCGTCGGCGGCGGGCTGCGCGCCCTCGCCCGCGGCGGCGGCGGTCGCCGCCTCCTGGGCGGCGCCCTGCGCGCCCTCGGGATCGTCGGCCCACAGAGCGCCTGCGGCGTGAAGCCGCTCAGCGCGAAGGCGAGGATGCCCGCCATGCCCGCGCGGAACGCGCGCGTGCATGCGCGGGCCGGGCGGCGGCGGAGGCCCCACCCGTCGTACGGTTCTGATGCATTGTGTTCCTCCCCTGCAGAATTCTGCACATGCGGAATGCCCGCCGAGCTTGCCCCAGGACGGCATTCCAATATACGGAAGTTATTCTCGCCTAATCAACGGTATATATCAATGGAATTCTTGGGCCGATTCGATGGTTTTTCGCCACAAAATGCGACCGGGCCTCGCTGCAGCCTCCCCGCGCAGCCTGCGCTGCTCCTTCTCGGCGGCACGATGGTAGGATGGGAATGCAACGCGCTCAGGCTCCATCGCGCTGCCTGATTCGACGGCCGCCTCCTGCATGCGGGGGCGATGCCCGCCGGCGACCGCGCACCCGCAACAGACAGGGAGATAGGTCATGCCCGCTATCCTGACCCATGATTTCTTCGGCAGGGATTTCTATGCCGCGAACAACGCGCTCATAGGCGAAAGCCCCGATGCCCGCGATGCGTTCCTGCTGGGCAACCAAGGCCCTGATCCGCTGTTCTACCTGGTTGCGGCACCCGACATGAAGGCATTCACGTCGCTCGGGTCGAACATGCACCATGACCGCCCCACCGCGCTCATCGCCGCCATCCGTGAAAGCCTCGAAGCCCCTCACGGATAACGAGCGCCTGATCGGAGAAGCGTATGCGGCAGGCTTTTCTGTGCCATTACACGCTCGACAGCAGCGCGCATCCGTTCATATACGCGCAGCAGTTCGCCATCTGCGACGCCGGGCTCGACGGCATCACCCGCGCCGACGGCAACGACGTGCATCGCGGAAATCGAACGCACGATCGACGAGGTCGTGCTGGTCAATAAGATGAATCTCACGATTCGCGAATACCGGCCCTATAAAGAGGTGCTCAATGCATCCGAGGATGTGCTGCGCATCATCGGGAAGATGTACGTCTTCGTCTCGCCTGCGTGCCTATCGGCTTTCGGTCCCCGATGTGATCTTCAGCCGCGCGGTGCATGGGTTCCGCCTGGTGCAGCGGCTGATGTATTCGCCCGAACAGACCGGGCACAAGACGTTCAACGCCATCGAACGCGGCATCCTGGGCCGCGGACACTCCTTCTACGCCGCTATAGCGCACCGCGTCAACGAATCGTCTCTGTGCGCGTTCGACAACCACGAGCACGCATCCTGGGCTCAATCCTTTTCACCGGCGAGGTCAGCACCGTCGGTTTCTGGGACATCTATGCCGAGGCCCAGAGGAAGGCGCAAGCCAGCATCGAGCTGTTCCAGAGCCCCGAATTCGACTCCTTCTTCGACCTGGAGAGCGCCCGCAAGATCACGCACGGGTTGGACTTCAGCGGCGAACCCGTCGAATAGGAAGAAGCGCATCGCGCATAAGCGGGCAGCATTCAAGGAAGGCACCATCGGGTCGCAGCCTGACGGCGCGCCTTCCTGTTCATCGTCGCATGAGAAACGCGGCGCCTCCGATGCGGAGCCCTACGATTCGGGCGAAACGAAGGTATCGCGATCAGGGGGCGAAGGAGCGCATGGCGCATGATGGTGCGCTCGAAAAAGCTCGTCGAGCCCCCCAACCGACCATCTCGGCGCCGCTGCGGATGACGTCGCGGCTCACGCCCGCGGCGAAACGTTTGTCCTTGAACTTCTTCTTGAGCGACTTGACCTCGAAATCCATGACGCTTTCGAGGGACGCATAACGATAGCCGCGCCGATGAGGCCGGTCAGTTCCTCGGAGGCGAACAGAATCTTCTCCATGTAGAGCTCAGGGCTTCGGCAGAGCGGGATTGTAGTCGTGGTTGTGCGATTGGATGGCATGGATGAGCTTCGTCGGATACGCCCAAGGGGCGCAGGATGTCGGCGGCGTAGACCGTGTGGTTCACCGGATCGTCATCGTGTTCTTCCCAGTCCAGATCGTGCAACAAGCCGACGATGCCCCAGAATTCCTCGTTCTCGGGGTCGAATTCACGTGCGAAGTAGCGCATCGTGTTTTCGACCGTTTCGCCGTGCTCGATATGGAATTCATCCTTGTTGTGAGCCTTAAGCAGGTTACATGCGTCCTCGTGCGAAATGCCGGCGGAAAGCTTAGCCATGACGACCCCCTTCGTCGCAAGTGTTTTCCCGAGTATACGCCCGACTGCCGCAACGGCAAGGAGCGTGCGGCATCGGCAGACGTTTTCCCAGCAGGCGGCAACGCGGATGGAGCACTCGTGATCCCTCCCTGCGCTTCATCGGCTCTTGACGCACCAAGACCCGGGATGAACGTTCATCCCGGGTCCGATGCTAGAGGCTCAGCCCACGTGAAAAGCGATCCTTGTGCAGGTATATGCCTGGATGCTCTACGATTGCATGCCGCCCTCGTTGCGCATACGCTTCTTTGCGGCCCATGCAAGGCCGGCAAGCGACGCGGCCGCAAGCGTCAGGATGCCGGGGAGCGCCGGTCCTTCACCGGTCGCAGGCATCGACTTTCCCTGGTGTCCCTGAGGCAGGAGGCTTTGGAACCCGGAGAGGAAGGGTCAGGAGCAGGTCCTGGTTCTGGCGTGTTGGTGATATCGAAGCCGGCGACGGTGGCCGTATATCCTGCTATGGGATCTTCCGTGATGCTGCAGTCGAACTCATGCCCGTCCGTCGAATCGTACCGAGCGAGACCCGAAGCTATAGGCCCACGTGCCCGAAGCATCGGGCGTGACCGACTTGGAATCGATCGGCGTGCCGTCCCGGAGCAAGTTGACGGCAATGGAGGCAGGGCGCGCGCCATCGCGGTCGTTGTCGTCGTCCCAGGTCTTCACACCTGAGACATCCACCTTGGCCTTCTGGTTGTACATGGTGATGACTTGCCCGGAACCCTGGCTCGTCACCGTGATCGCCCTCGGAGTTTGCCGAGGTCGTATGATCGGCATCGTTGGGATGCGCCTCGTCGACAGCCACGTCGGGATACCCGTTGGCGTGCGAGACCTCCACGAAGCGGTACATCATGCCGCCGGTGAGGCCTTTGACCTGGATGGCGCCAGTGGCATCGGGCGTGAGTTGCCGTCAGGGTTGAGGAAGCCTACGTCGAGCATGGAAGCATCCACTGCGACGTCTCGTCCAGCTCGTTCCGCCGTCATTCGAGGACTGGAGCTTGAAAGAGAAACCGGTGGAAGAGCCGCACCGCTTTCCTTGTCGGTCTTGAGCATCTTGAGAGCCAAAGGATCTGCCGGGGCATCGATGGCAGCATCCGAGGGGGTCATGGAATCTGTCGCAGCCGATGTGAACGAGCCTTGGTCGGCGGTCAGGGTGGCGGTGTTGATCTTGCTGGCGGGCGCGTTTACGACTTGGTAAAGGAACGGCAATCTTCACCTTCAAGCTTTGCAGGGCCTGCCCCGCGTATATCTGGTTGATCTTTTCAATCGTTGCGGGCGACATGCCTCCGAAGATGTCCGAGAAGTTTTCTTTCAGATAATCTCCCACACCCCTGCTGCCGCGATCTCAGGAATGTCGTCATACTCTAGGCTCGGCGGGATCATTCATATCCCACCATTTCAGCATGAAAGTGTAGCTGCCGTCATAAGTCCACTTTAGCTTCGAGTCTAAGAGCAGATTTCGTTTGGTTTTGACAAATCGCATTGCTGAACGCAGCCGGATCCGTCTTAGGCGAGGCTTCGGAGCTCAGCGAGTGTTCGATCTCCCGCGTCGCCGTGCGTGGTGTCGATGATCTTGAAAGACTGGATGGTCGCGTCATCCAAGCTGAGCTCTTGGGCAAAGGCGCTTCGCGTGTCCACGCTCACCAAGAGAAGCAGAGTCGCCAAAGCGCCACCGCCAGCACAGCTATCCTGCCTTTTCCCATCTTCCCAATTCCTGCTGATGTTGATTCCATACGCAGCCCCTTTTGTAGAGTTGTTATGTAATATGGCCAATGCCAGGAGAAGGGGGTCTTTTGCAGGACTTTTTGGGGAATCATCAGCGGAAAAAGCGTAGGCGTTACGAAATTAGCTATGGTTAAATTACGAGATCAGCGGCAAATGCCTCGGACGAGAAATGAAAACTGGATTAATCCCATAGACAGAAAACCGAATCGATCACGCAGCGCTCCGAAAACCCCGGAGCGGCGCTCAGCCCCTGCCAGCGGCGGGGTGCCCCTTGCGCGACCGGATGCGACGGGATTCCTCACGACGGCGTTTGGCCCTCATCGGTTTCGGCCTTGAGCCGTCGATAGCTTTCAGGCGCTCTGGCAGCCACATCCCCACGCGCCACGGCGGCCTCGACCGCGCAGCCAGGTTCGCCATCATGCCGGCAATCACCGAAACGGCAGGGTTTCCGCAAGCGCTTCGATATCGGCGAACGCCGCGCCCATGCCTTCGTCGGCGTCCCAGAGCGCAAGGCCGCGGACGCCCGGCATGTCGATGACGCGACCGCCGCCGGAATATCCACCATCTCCCGCGAGACCGTCGTATGCCTTCCGCGCCCATCGCGTTCGCGCACGGCGCCCGTGGCCTGAATGTCCTGCCCACGGGACATTCACCAAACCTCGATTTCCCCACGCCGCTCTTGCCGAGCAGCACGGCCACCTCGTCGGGACGAACGGCGGCACGCACGGCTTCGACGCTCTCGGCATCCTGGTCGGACACCACGAGAACCTCCGTTTCCCTGCGCCACGCGTTCGACCAACGCATCTTCGCGGACTCAAGGGCCTTCTCGTCATCGGCAAGATCGGCCTGGTCAGCAGCACCTGCACGTCCGCGCCGCTCTCATGCGCCGGGACCAGTTCTGCGCTCAATGCCTACGCACATTGAGGTTGACCAGCGGTTCGACGACGAAGACCTTGTCGGTTGGCGGCGGGACCCTGAGGGAAGCGAACGTTCCGCCGGGTCTTTGCGCACGAGAGCGTTCCGACGCGCGCGAACACCTGATCGATTGATGCCTTTGTCGTGCCCCTCGGGCGCGAGAGAACTCGACCGCATCCCCGGTCGTCGCACGCACGCAGGAGCCTTTGACCAGCGTCGTGGCGTACTCGCATCTGATTTCGCGCCCCTGCGCATCTTTCACCAGAGGATATCCGCGGTCGAGCTTCACCACCGAGCCGCGCATCAGCGGTTCCTCTCGCAGATACCAATGCAGGAACGTCGGCGCGGCGCCGGGCACGATGGCGATGAGCGGCATCTTGAACGCTGACGACGATTAGGTCCGCATGCCGTCCGCCTTCCGAAACCACCACGACCTTGGTCGCATGGATGTCGCTTTCCCCCTGCTGCTCGATATCATCCAGATAGTACGTGCCTTTGATGCGCAAGGTGGTTCCCGCGGCGCCGTAGCGCCCGAAGGTGTCGATCTTCTCGGCGTCTTCCTTCGAAATGATGACGGGAACGGTGGCGCCGCTCTTCGGATCGCGCAAGACGATCGCCACGCCCGGGCTTTCCGCCGGCGACATTCGGCATCTCCGACGACTTCGCCTGTGACCTGGACCGTCTGCCTATCGTAATAGGAATCGGCAGATGCAAGATCGCCTATCTGCGCGTCATAGAGAAACGAGTTGTCGGCCAGCTGCCCCTCGTCGATCACGTTCCCCTCCGCTTCGAGCGGCGTAGCCTCGTCGGCCGCCTCGACAGCAGGCTCTGCGGTATCGGCTGCTGCGAGGATGCCGGGAGGCCCCCGATCCCTGCCTGTTGCCGGACGGCGCCCGAAGAACCCTCCGACGGCGAGCCGTTCGTCCCCCGACTTGGCTCCGCCGGCGCGACGACTGCGCCTGAAGTCGTGGTGCCGTCGCCCCGCTGCGGAACGTCTTGGGCGGACGAGGGGTCGGACGAGGCGCATCATCGTCGTCGGCAGAGCGCGACCGCGGGCAGCGCTGGCGAGGCCGCGAGGATCCCTGCGGCCATAGACGCCCAGATGCGATGCGTGATTACGGGTTTTATCGCCCATGGCCCACCGTTCTTCGGCTTCAGCGAAGCCGAGAACGGCACGAGCAGCGCGACGAGCGTGACCATTCAGACAGACCGGCCCACATATCGAAGATGTACAGGTATTTGAGCACGTTGGGCATGCCAGGCTGCACGATGCCGACCGACATGCCGATGTTCGACACCATGGATGCCGATTCGAAGAGCGCAGGCGACGCTTCGTATCGAACGCGACCGTCACGATCGTGGTCGCGCATGAAGCGCCGACAAGAACAACGGGAACACCCGCGAGTTCGCACGGACGAGGGCAGTGCTGAGGGACGCTTGCCCACATGGTGGGGCGTGACCGCCTGACGCGCGGATGCGAGGTGCCAGCAGGTCTTTCACGTATGCGACAAGTTCCTTGCCCAGGAATTCCCACGCGCAGCACCTTGATGCCGCCCGAAGTGCTGCCGGCGGACCGCCGACGATCATCACGAACACGAGCACGATGGTGCGCCCGACGATACGATGGTCGTCAGCTGGTTCGACGTGATGGGCTGGAAGCCCGTGGTGGTGAACGCGGAGACGATCGTGAGACGCCGCGCCCGCGAACGAGCGTCGGAAGGTCGGCGAAAACGCCCGGAAACGCAGATGGCGGTCGTGACCACGCCTACGACGACGATAAGCCAGACCGCCGAGGTGCGTACCTCGATATCTTTGAAGAAATGTTCGATCCGGCCGCGCCGAGATTTCGTTGTACAGCGTGAAGTTCACCGTGCCGAAAAGCATGAGCATGAGCACGATGATCTCGATACCCCAAGGTGATAGTGGTTGATGCCCAGGCTCATCGACGACATGCCGCCGGTATGAACGAGGCGGTCAGCGAGAGGCCCGTTAAAGCGGGGCGCGCGAGGCTCCATGCCGATGGCCGGTACGCAGCAACAGCGACGGCGTCCAGGAGTGGCGACGGCGGCCACGCGCACGATGAACTGCGTCGTCTGGCGGATGAAGTGTTCCGGAATGGCGTGCTCGCTTCGGCGCTTCGGTGCGCAGCCAGCGTCGAGCGAGGCTGCCGAAGATGCCGAGCGAAAGAGCGATGACGACCACGCCCGATCCCCCGACCGTCTGCATGACGGAAACGCGCACATGTTATCGGCCGCGGACGGATGCTCGAGGTCCTGGATCATGGACGCGCCGTGGTGGTCCATGCGCTCATGCCCTCGAAGAACGCGTCGAGATACGAAAGTAAATGGCCCGACATGTGCAGGGAATGGCGCCGACCAGCGCGAGCAGAAGCCACGCGAGCCCCGTGACGGCAGGGCCTGCTGCTGGGTGAGCGCGCGCGCGGCTCGAGGTGAGCAAGGCGCAGGGCCGACCCGATGAACAGGGCGATGCCTATGCCGAACAGATACCGCTCGGTCGCGTTCCGTTCCTGCATCACGACGGAGTGACGAAAGCGGCAGCACACAGGGGCCACGGCCAGAAACATGGTCAGAGCGCCCAGATGATGCGCGATGATGCGCGATCGGTGAATGGAAGCGCTGCCACGTGGCTGTCCGATCACGACCTTGACGACGACGACGATGGCGACGAGCGGGAGGAACAGCGAACAGCGCCGAGGATCATCACCCTCTGGAGCGTGTTTCTCCTGCCTTCTGAAGGCGGGCCCCTTGTCTTCACGCTGTCTCGCACAATTGCGCCGTGGCCTTCCCTTTTGCCGCAGAATCGTACGATTATAGCCTGTAGGGCGATATCGAGCCCGACCGGGCAGTGGTCGCTGCCCATCACTTCGTCATAGATGGACGCCGATTCGTATGGCGCCGCGCAGCTCGATCGCTCACGAGGAAGTAGTCGATGCGCCATCCGCGTTGTTCTTGCGCGCATTGAAGCGGTAGCTCCACCACGAATACGCACCTTCGGATCGGGGTGCAGCATGCGGAACGTATCGGCGAAGCCGGCGTCGAGCAGCGGCGTGAACGACGAACGCTCCTCGTCGGAAAAAGGCGGATTGCCCCGGTTGGAACGCGGGTTCTTGAGGTCGATCTCCTGGTGCGCCACGTTGAAGTCGCCGCACATCGGTGACGGGCTTAGGGCTCGGCGGAAGCGTATCCCAGCCCCTCGGGCACGACGCCCGCCTCAAGATTCTTGCAGAATTCGCGGAACGCGGCGTCCCAGAGCCATCGACGATGCTCAGGCGCGCGAGCTCGGGCTGGGCATTGGGCGTATGAGACGTCCACGAGCAGAACTTCTCGAACTCGCAGGCGCATATGCGGCCTTCGGTGTCGAGGGCGGGCGTGCCCACGTGATGCACGACCTGCAGCGGCTCTTCCGCGAAGACCGCGGTGCCCGGGCAACCCTTCTTCTCGGCATAGCTCCAATTCTGCACGTATCCAGGCAGATCAGCTCTATCTGGCCCTCTTGGAGCTTGGTCTCCTGCAGGGCAGGCTACGTCGGCGTCGAGGGCGGCGAACGCCTCGTCGAGCCCTTCTTCCCTAGCAACGGCGCGCAAGCCGTTCACGTTCCATGAGATGAGGCGCATCGCGCACCCTTTCGCATATCGTCTGCCTATCGTTCTCGTATGCCTATCGTGCGGCCGCCCATCGAAGACCGCCTATCGTGCAGCCGCCGATCGAAGGCCGGCGGCGGCGTTATGCCGCCTACCTATCGAAGTTCTCGCCGTCCTCTGACGACGTGCCGTCGAGGACCTTGCCATCGCCCAGACCGAGACCTTCCGGAAGCCTTGCGGGACTTGAACGCGCCCATGATCTTCTCTCGGAAGATGATGCCAACCGCCGCGATGGCCCCGACTGCGACCGCGATGATGACCACAGCTTTGAAATCACCGTTGATCAGGCCGTCCGCCGCAAGCATGGACATGAGCACGCCGGGTACGCGGGCAACGTTCGAGATGATGACGAGACTTGCATGGGCATGTCGGTCAAAGGAACCAGATACGTGAGCACGTCTTTCGGCATGCCCGGTATGAGGAAGAGCACGAACACTCATGACGTCGAGCTTTTTCCGATTGCTCGAAATCGGCGACCTTGTCCAGCCATTTCTCAGGGAATCATGTCGCGCACGAACGGCGCGCCAGGCGATGCACGACCGCGAAGAGGATGGCGCTCGATATCACCGCATCCGATACAGGATGATGGCCGCACCCTGCAACGCCCGTACATCGCGCCGGCGACGAGCTGCACGACCTCGCCCGGAATGATGGCGACGATGACCTGGAGCAGCTGCGGGCCCAGAAAGGCATGAGCACGCCAGAGGACCTGCGCCCTTGATCTTCGCGATCAGCTCCTCGCGCCCGATTCGGTTCCCATGCCGGCGAATAGCGGCGTGAGGCGCGACCGCCGCCGCCACGATGATGGCGATGAAGATGCCGAAACCGATGAGCTTGATGAGGGTCGGCCTTGGTCAGGCGATGCAAGGCGGGGCCTTTTCGGACACAGGTGCCTCCAGGCGTTCGGCGACCTTCTTTCGTGTATCGGATACCGTCATTTGGATGCCTTGTCGTATTCTTCCTTGAATGCGGCGAACATGCCGCCGATCGACGGGGCCGAGCTGGATCCCGAGGCGCCCTCGGGCTTCGAGAAGCCTTCGGACGGGACTCGTCGACATCGAGCGAGCCGTCCGCATCGCCGTCGGATGAAACCGCAAAGGCCTCATCATCGCCCGTGCGGGCGCGGCGATATTCCTCTTTGAAGCTCGAGACATGCCCTTGCTCGCGGCGATCTGCTTGCCGGTGGCATATGCGCCCTTGTTGATGGCGTCGCCCGCCGCCGCGGCGGCTGGCGGGCTTTCGGCTTCACCGCATCGGTGGCTTCCTGAATCTTGGCCTGGGCCTTCGCGGTGAATTCCCCGGCGGCTTCCGCCCAGCCGCCTTCGGGTTGAAGCTCCCACACATCGTCGGACACGAGGATGGCGCGCTGAACGTCTGCTCGGATTCCGGATCCGGCGGCGGCGTCGCCTGCCGAGAGATCGACCCCACGCCGCAGCGGAACCCGAGGATGCAATCGGCCGGAACCTCGAGCGTGCCCAGCAGGTACCGCGACGTCCGCCATTTGACGCGACGACCGATTCGATATCTCCCGTGATGCGCGAAAAACGTCACCGTTCCCACGGTGCCGATGGCCGTCTCTTCGTCCACCATGGGCGGAAGCCCTGACCAAAGGATGCAGGAATCCCAGTTCAAACCCCATACGCTTGCAGGCGGCGGGACCCGACATCTTGGATTCGGGGGCGACGACGATGCGGCCGTCGACGAACTCGAATTCATCGAGCGCGACGAAAAACGTCTTTGCGATGGAACATCCAGAGCAGGTCGGGACGCTTCACGATGAAGCCGATGCAGCGCTTTTCCTTGGGGTGGAAGACGCACGTCTTCACGCGGCCGATGTTCTTGCGGCCGCTTTTTGCCTGCCCGCACGCGCATCCGCTCGAGGTCGGACGTCGTGATGAGCCCTTCTTCGCCATCGCCCTTGCCTTCCGATATGACGAAGGCCGGAAAACCGGCCTTCGCGGTCGCTACCATCCGGTCGCCCCGACTCTGCGCTAGGCCTGATCGGCCTTCGTCGGCGGCCTTTGCCGGAGCCGCTTCGTCCGCGATGCCGGCGGAATCCGAAGATGCGGTCTCTTCCTGGGATGCGGCGACGTTCGCGGCGACCTGGGCGGCGATGCGCTCGCGCGCCTCGTTGATCTTGTCGCGCAGCTCGTCGTCGGAACCGAAGGCCTCGGCGCCGCCTGCGAGTGGCTTCCTTGGCGTTGCCTGCGACTTCTTCAGCCTTGGCGGCGACCTTCGCAGCGGCGTCCGTGATGATCCTGCGCGCGTTGTCGACGGTCACGTAGGTACGCTGAGCCTGCGCGACCCCATCGCCGTCCGCAGCTCCGGCCGCGGCAGGCGCAGGTGCGAAACCGGCGGCAGCGACGTAGCCTTCGCCCTTCCGGCGGATTTCCTCGGCCTCGGCATTCAAATCGTCCGCCGCCTTGTTCAGCGTGTCGACGACGGTCTGACGGAACTCAGGATCGTTCATGTACTTATAGGCGGCGACGGCGCTTACGCCTGCCAGGCTTCAACGACCAGCGTTTTTGAACGATTCCCATGGCTTCCCTCCTTGGACGTCGCGCCGACGCGTCTGTACGCATATGCAGCATTATACGAGCGTGCCCGCCGCGGTAGCGCGATTCGTATCGCCCGACGTTGCCGTTTGGTTGCTGCCTGCCCTTGTGTGCGCATAACGACGCACGAATGGCTACAAGCGGAATCCTTCGCGAGAATCCCATTGACCAGGGCGACCGCCTCGTTCAGGGCGCGAATCGCAATACGGTCGTCGGAAAACGAAATCTCACCTGGGCGTTTCGAGATCCGTCCGAGTGACGCCGCCCCAACGGGACGATCCGACGAAGGTCGCGGGCGATTCCGCCTCTCGTGCAATCCGTTATTGACCTGGGAATCTATTGCAAGATGTTCGATGAGGGTGCGGAATGGACGTATGGTCGGCGACGGCTCCGAACGTATCGCCCTCGTCGTTGATGCAGTGTGGCGAAGAAGATTCGGATGGCGCTCGAGAACCCGTGCCGCCATGACACGCGGCGACGTGAGTCGAGACCGCGCGTGCGCGACGCTCAAGGTCGCGACGATGCGATCACTTCCGATGGAGATGCGATCGACCGAAACCGGAGGACGCGAAACGGCACTATTCATGCTCTTCCGCGCCCGCCCCCGAAGGCGGAAGCATCGCGCCGTTCGACGCGCTGCGACGCCTCCGGCCAACGTGACCGTCGCAGACGAATCGATGGAATCGAGCGAGGAATCGGCGCCTTCCGAGCCTGCGCCTTCGTCCTCGTCCGACGAAGATGCGGCACCGCGAATCCTCCCCTTCGGCCTCAGGAGGGCTTGGAAGCGCAGCCGCTCCGTTCACGATCTTCGCCTTCGCGGACGAATCGTCGGACAGACGCGAGCTTGGTGGCGACCGAAGCATCCCCGTCCTGCTCGGTGATGACGAGGTGCTGTCGATCGGCGGAGACGTATACGTGCCCGGGACGAAAGCCCCTGAAATCGAACGAGATCGTCTTGTTCAAGTATCGAGCGCGTGGGCATACAGCAGGGTTGTTCGGCATATTGATCGAGCCGTTGTCGATGACCACGGTCATGGATCCGTCGTCGGTGATCCATTCCCCGGATGTCGGCGGTATCGTCATAGCGGAAGAACGTCTGCCATACGAAGCCTGCGCCCGCGATGATCGCTGACGAAAGCCAGGACGGCAAGCGTGATGAGCGTCACCTTCTTCGCAATTTCGTCTCGCGTATGAGCGACGAAGCGGAGAGCTTCGCGCCTTCCTCGCTGCGCGGCAACGCTTCGATTCGGCGGCGGATGCCTGGTCGGTCGGAAGCGCGCGAGAGAGAACGCCTCGTCGGTTCGAGGAACGACGCGTCCAGCCCGCCCGTTTTGGAGATGCTCCGACGGTTCTGCGCGGGCGGACGCGCTCAGCGATTTCCCTTTCCGACGCTCGCGTCCGGCGTATCGGCCCGGCGCATTCGCGGCAGGGAACCTCGGGCTGCGCGGCAGTTTTTGCCGGACGTCGATGCCGCAGCCGCGGCTCGCGTCGCGCTCAGGAGCGCGCGTCCCGCGAGATACGTCGTTTTTCGGATCGATCCGCGTCGTAGAATCGGGCGCAGCAGAAGAGGCGGGGCTTTTCTCCTCGCGACGCGCGGAAGCCCGCCTCTTCCCCTTGACCGAAGGACGCCTTGGCGATTCGCTCATGCCCTCTGCTTCTATTCAGGCTTGATGCACTCGACGCCGCCCATGTCGGGAACGAGGACGTCGGGCACGTTGACGGAACCGTCGGGCTGCTGATAGTTCTCGATGACGGCGGCCATCGTGCGCCCCACCGCAAGGCCGGAGCCGTTCAGCGTGTATGCGTAGCGCGTGCCCCTTGAACGAGGCGGCGTCGCGATACCCTGATGTCGGCACGACGCGCCTGGAAGTCGGTGCAGCACGAGCACGAGCTGATTTCCTTGTAGCCGTCGTAGCTCGGCAGCCAGACCTCCAAGTCGTATGTCTTGGCCGCGGAGAATCCCAGATCGCCCGTGCACGGGCTGATGACGCGATGCGGCAGGCCGAGCAGCTTCAGGATGTTCTCGGCATCGGCTGTCATGAGTTCGAGCTGGTTGAAGCCGTCTTCGGGCGTCGCGAACTTCACCATTTCGACTGTCGAATTGATGCACGCGGATGAGGCCGCGCGTGTCGCGACCCGCGCTGCCCGCTTCCTCACGGAAGCAGGGCGTGAACGCGCAGTATTTCAGGGGCAGATCGGAGGCGTCGAGCACTTCCTGCGCATGGATGTTGGTGAGCTGTACCTCGGCGGTCGGAATGAGATACATGCCTTCACGCGTCTTGAACGGGTCATCTTCGAATTTAGGCAGCCGGCCGGTGCCGAACAGCGTCGCGGCGTTCGCCACTGACCGGCGGCCACCATTCGCTAGCCAGCCGCGCGAGATGTGGGTGTCGATCATGAAGTTGATGAGGCGCGTTCGAGACGGGCGCCGAGGCCGCCGAGCAGCACGAACCGGGTGCCGAGCGAGCTTCACGCCGCGCGTTCGAAGTCGAGGATGCCGAGCTCGGGACCGAGGTCCCAATGGGCCTTACGTTCGAAATCGAATTCGGTCGGCGTGCCCCAGCGGCGGATCTCGGGATTCTCCGTTTCATCCTTGCCGACCGGCGTGGTGTCCGGAAGGCAGGTTGGGCACGTGGCTCAAGCTCGGTCAGAGCGCGTTCGGCTTCATCGCGCTTCGCGGACGCCTCGACGATCTTCTCGTTGATGACGCGGACGGATTCCTTAGCCGCTTCCGCATCTTCGTTCTTTCCCTCGCGCATCAGCCGCCCGATTTCGCTGGACGCGGCATTGCGCCGGGCCTGAGCCTTCTTCCTCGGAGATGAAGGGCGACGCGATTCATCCAGCTCGTTGAACGCATCGGAATCCAGGAACCGTTGCGGTTCTTCATAGCCTGCGCCACGACATCTTGGTGTTCGCGCACGAACTTGATATCAGACATGCTTGCTCCTCACGTCGCCTCCGAAGATGGTGACCTAGTATACCCCACGCTTCCGCGCGGCCGCCGGGGGCATCGGGCGTCACACCCTATGTTGCAAGCCGAAACTGCATACGGCACGGGACGGGTGCCGCCCGCGCCGCCGAGGCGCGCCGCCATGCGAGGCTGCGATCCTCCGACGAAGAGGCGACGGGCGGTTTTTCGATGTCGCTTCTTGCGTGCCCGCAAAGGGTTTACTACAATGCACGGGCATGTTCGAACGCACGTTCCCGAATCCGGCGGACCGGGCGCCCCGAGCACAGGCGCGACAGGAAAAGACGCGATCTTCCATGGACCTTCAGGCCATCTACAGCTTTCTGTTCGAGATCGTACGCAGGCATCGGCGTGCTCGTGGCGAGCGCGCTCGTGCTCAGCATCATCAGTCGCTCGTCATCATGGGTGGAACACGCGCCGCACGTTCGTCGATCGCGGACCCGCGGACGAGAGGACGATTGGAGCTTCTTCGACGACGATGACGAGGAAGAAGGGCGTAGGCCGAAAACGGCATCCCGGAATCCGACGCACGCGCCGTCGATAAGGCGTATGCACACGTTCCGCTCGCACGGACGCCTGGCGCACGACGCATCGTCTGCAACATGGCGCCAAGCTGGAACCCTAGGTGCGTTATTCAGTGCTCCCCTGCTCGCGCGCGATGCTCGCAGTTGCGGCCGTGGCGATGCCCGTGAGCGTGCTTCGGCATCATCGCGCCGAGCGCTGAGGGCGAGATGCCTCCGCGCAGGCCGTTGCGATACAGGTCGTGACCGATGAAGATGCAGCGATCCTCCTCTATCTCGTCTGCCCCCGTCACCGCCCCACGTACGCTCCACGCAGATCGAGACGCATCCACTGATTGCCGCAAGGCGGCGCTCCCTTGGCGCGGTCAGGCGTCCGAACACGCCCGCCGACATGGCATCCAGAAGCTACAGAAGATGGCTCGGCGTCGGCAGGGCGGCATAATCGAGCATCATGGTTTCCAGCTCGTCCGGCTCGAAGCCCCTTCGGCATCCGCGGCTCCCGTCGAACGAACCGTCCACGCGTCGCTCCAGAAGAGACGAGCCACCATTCGTCCGAGCAGGTCGGACCACGCGCCCCATGACAAGCTCCGCCTTTGGGATTGAGCGTTGCCGCCAGCTGTTCGACAGCCTGTTCGGCACCGAGGGCGCCGAGTTTGGACACGACGATGGATGCGGCGTTTTTCCACCTGGTCGTCGAAGACCTCGGGAGCGTTTCTGCGCTGGGCTTCCCACGCGCCGGCATCCACGACGACGACGGGCGCCAGAAGTTCGATGCGCACCCCGACACCTGCGCGAGGTTGTCCATCACGCGGCCGAGTCCTCGCCACGCCCGTGGGTTCCACGATCGAGATATTCGGGATCGAGCGTGTTGGAGATCGTGAGGACCGATGTGGCGAAGTCCTGCTTGCCTGAGCAGCAGATGCAGTTCTCCACCGATTCCCAGACCTTGAGGATCGGAATCCGCGCGCAGACGCCGAGCATCGACATCGGCCTCGCCGTATTCGTTCTCGTAGATGACGACATCCTTGCCCGTGCGCCGCACGAGCTCTTGGATAAAGGTCGTCTTCCCTGCGCCGAGAAATCCTGAGACGACAAGAACCTCACGATACGACGCTCCCTCGCAGTGTGCCGACGGCATGCCAGAAGGGCCACCGCTGCAGACGATGGCCCCTTGATGGACGGATGGCGCTGGTCGATCACGACGACCGGCTTGATGAGGTCGGCGGGCTTTGTCCCTCATGAGGAAGAGCGCCTCCTCGATGATCCCAGCCGTGGAACAGATGCGTGACCTCGGATGCAGGTCGAGTCGACCGGAGAGACGAGGCTCGCAAGCTTCTCCATGCGCAGACGGCCGCCAGGCATGAGGCCGCCGCGGATATCGCTTGGACCCATGCCGACGCCCCATTCGACGCGCGGGATGTTGATGTAGTCGCCGGAACCGAGATAGTTGACGTTGCCATGACCCTGCCGCCGGCCTTGAGGGCCTTGACGGCGGGCTCGAAGGTCGCGACAGTACCGCCGGCGATGCAGACGCGATCGACGCCCTTGCTGCCGGTGAGCCCATCACCCTGTTCGTCGATGGGGCCGTTCTTATACGAGATGAAATCGGTTGCGCCGTAGCCGCTTGGCAGCCTCGACGCAGACGGGACGGGTTCCTACGGCGATGATGCGGGACGCGCGCGCAGAAACCGCGCCGGCGACGGCCGATAAGGCCGACAGGGCCGATGCCGACCACGAGGACGGTATCGCCGAACTGCACGTCGGCGAGCTCGACGGCGTGAAGCCGGTCGGAACCATGTCGGAAAGGATGCAGGCATCCGTTGCTCGAAGGATCGGTCGCGCTGTGCCAGCAGGGACGCAACCTTCCCCAAAGCGGCTCAGCTCACGCCGCGATTCTGGAAGTCGGGCTGCTGAGCGGAAACGAGCATCGCATCGTGCGTAAGCAGCCCGGCGAACGAGGCGGCATCCGCGAGTGCGGCCGGCCGCGATGGCGGCCAGGAGCGCGCTTGCGGTAGAGATCGCCCGTGCCGTGGAGCATGTACGGCACGAATTCGTTCTTCACCCTCGAAGAAACCGGTATCTGCCCTGCGACGAAATTCCTGATGAGACCATCGCCGCGCTGGATGCCCTTCAGGACCACGTTCTTCGCGCCGCGCGCGAGACAGCGCATCGATGATGCGATGCGCCTCGTCGTCGGAGATGTTCTCCCGCCCCACGCATCTCCGAGTCGGCTCGCCTAGGATGATGGCGGCTTCCGTCGGGTTCGGCGTCAGAAGATCGGCGTCAGACGCCAGATCACTATGGCGGCGCAAAGGTCAGGCGTATACGTGGGATAGACCTTGCCGTGATCGGCCATGGCGGGATCGACCACGCCGAGGGCGCCAGGATAGGACGCAGACGCCGCGGATGATATCGACCTGCTCCGGCCGATCCGAGGAAGCCGGAATACACGGCATCGATATCGACGCCGATGCCCTTCCAGGCGTCGAGATAGTCGTTCAGAATATCGGTGGTGTCATGCATGTACCATCCCGGAAATGCGGTATGGCGAGAAAAGTCCTGTTGGAACAGGACAGACATCGCAAACCCGCAGCGAGACGGGACCGGAATGGCCACGCCGAGCGAGCACTTTCCGTATCCGCACAGATCGTGAATGGCGGCGATGCGGGGGATGCTGACGCCCTGACGTTCGTACAGAACGGTTTCCTCGGCTGCTACTCATAGATAAACCCACCTTTTCCAGTAGTTTTTAGCATTTTCCGATAATCATACAGGGGCCGACACATGAACGCGACCTTTAGAAGAACAGATTACGCGAAAACGAAGGACCTCGGCGCCGCAACGACAGGGCTGCGAGCACGAGCGAAGGATTCCGCTTTCTCGAAATCTCCCCTTGTCGGGCGTGATGCGTTCCGTTGAGTATGCTCTTCTGCTTTACATCGTTCATCGATTCAAGCATACGCGGGCGTGGCGGAATTGGCAGACGCGCATGGTTCAGGTCCATGTGGGGTTACCCCGCAGAGGTTCAAGTCCTTTCGCCCGCACCACGTACATGCAAGGGCTGTAACGAAGTTACGCCCCTTTCTTTTAAAGCGCCGAGCGCTCAAGCGAGTCACAGGGCGAAACGCCCGTGCTAGCAAGGCGGGACAGCGACCCGGAGCACCCGCTGCCGAACGCTTGCTCGAAACACCCGTCATAGTACTCGATCTCGGTATAGGCGACGCGTGCGCCTGCCGGCTGAAGACGCGTCCGGTGCGAGGCCTGGTTTCCGAAACGTCATGATCTGAGCGGGCGGAAGACTTCCCGCCGTTTCATGGCGGATCGCGAAAGTAGTTGGTGAAATCGAGTGCGAACGGAACCCGCTTGAGCGGCCTGAAGTCGCAGCTGCCACGACAAGGTCCCGATCGAGCGACCACGCGTGGTACCAGCCCTCTGAAACTTCGCCGTCGCCTGATGAAGAACACGCCGCGAGTCTCGCGGATTCTCGCACGAGGGGGCAAGCTCGACATTCGCCAGAGGGGCGGTGAAGAGCGAGCTCGGCCCAGGAACCGCCTGAGGCATCGGAATCGGATATGTCGCGATCGGACGGAGAAGGATGGCGCTGTCGTTCGCGCGCAAGCTATGCGCTCATCATGCTCGTCTTCTGGGGCCCACCTGTTCTTGCCGCGGAGCGTGTCAGGGGAGCCATCGGCTCGAGCCGTCCTGCTGGCGCGCACGTGCATGCCGGTATTCCTGTTCGCCGCAGCGTTCGTGTCGTCGACCAAGATCAGAGACCTCACGGCGGCGCTGTATGGCCCTGCGCCTGCCGCGCGCTTTGGCGGTGCCGCTCGCGGTGTGCGTCCGTTTCTTTCCGACGCGCTCAGCCAGGAGGCCGGCGCCGTGCTCACCTCGATGCATCTGCGCGGGCTGGGCCTTTCGCTGCAGCAACGTCGTCGCGCACCCCAGTTCTCACGGTCGAATCGCTGTTGGTCCTCTCATGCTGCGCTGCGCGAAGATAGCCGACGAGCTCGCGGCGTCGGCGGTAGCGCGCAGCATCGACCGGCCGGGCCTCCGCACGTCGTACAGCCCTATCCGCATCACGGCGGCCGACGTCGCCGTGATGGCGAGCACTATCGCCTGCGTCGCCGGCGTCATCGCCGCCAAGACGTATTTCGAAGGCGGCCTGGTCGCATGAGCGCGCCGGTCATCAAGTTCTGGGACGCATCGTTCACGTATGCGGAGGCGCCGACGAGGCCTCGGTGCAGAAAGTCTCGCTATCGTCGAGGGCAGGAGTGCGTGGTCCTGTGCGGGCCGCTCGGGCTGCGAGCAAGACCACCCTGACCCGTCTTGCCAACGGACTGGCCGGCGGCTTTTTGGGAAGGAGGCGCACAGGCTCGGTGCGCATCGAAGGGCGAAACGTCGACGAGCTCGAAGAATGGCGACTCGCCGACCATATCGCGAGTGATCGACGACGGCCGCGTTGTAGAGGAAGGAAGCCATGGGCTTTTGCTCGAACGGAAGGGCCTCTATGCCCGGCTATGGGAGCTGCAGCACGAAAGCGCCGGCTGGAACGTCGAGAGGCGCTAACGCGGTCCGCAAAGGCGCACGAGGCTCCGACGCAGGCATTCGAGGCGGATGCGAACCTGGGTGCCTTGGACGAACGACGGAGGTTGCATCGATTCCAGCCATCCGGACTGCGAGTTCCGCATCAGCCGTGGATCCGTCGGCCCATCTGGCTGCTTTCCATCGGCGGAACATACGGAAGAGGACCGGACTGCACGTCCGATCCTCTTCGGGGAGTCGATCAACCTTTGCATCGTCCGGAGAAGCTTCTACCCCTTCGCGATGGCCATATGCCGACGCGTGCGCATTCGGCAGATGCGTCGTCGTCGAGGGTAATCCTTGGCGATGACGGAATCAACGAGGTCGAGACCAGCGGCTTCCGCGCGCTGCTCCCCAGCTCCATCCACTCGCCGTCGTTCCAGTCATACGACCCGAACAGCACGACACGACGCCCCGAGCAGAGCTCACCACGTCGTACAGCGGGAGAACTCGCCGTCTTCGAGCTCTTCGTCGCCCATGGCCGGGCAGCCGAATGCGAACGCATCGAAATCATCCAGCTGATCGGGACCGAACTGCGAGCATTCGATGACGTCGGCGGTTCCGCCGGCCTCGCGCACGCCTTCGGCGATTAAGTCGTTATGGCCTCGGTATTGCCGGTTCCGCTCCAATACACGACAGCAACCTTGCTCATTTCTGTTTCCTTTCTTATTCGAGTGCATGCCCGCACGATTCGCTTCAGCGCTCGCGCCGTCCTCGATCGAGCACGTGCTTGAATCTCACGTCTCTGAACTGCGTATTTGCGTCTTCATGAGACCGCAATCAGCATTCGCATCCAGAAAATGAAGCATGCCCGTGTTAGATTCGGCTAACATATAACCATAGGAACCCGAGGTGTCAACAAGAATTCCCGCGAATGAACGCGAACGGTTTCCTTCCTCAAATCTTGCCCACGTTTAAGCCTCTCTATAAAGAACGGCATGTCCGCATGGACGGAGCCGCCCGTTGAAGAAGACATCCACGGACAGAAGCGAGCATCTATCATGGGCGCAAGGGAATCGAATCTGCGCAAGGGGAGCGATGAAATCAGCCTGGTTCTGGGAAGGGCTCTTCGCCGCAGCCGTTCTTGCCTCGACCTTGTTCGTAAGTTCATTGCGGATCGGCAGGCGGAGACGGCACCGCATCGAGCGACGCGTCTTCCGATCAAACCATCGAGGCAACCCAGCAAGACTCGCAGGAATCCGATTCCTCATCGCCTTCGGATGCGGCATCGGGAAAATCGGCGAGCGTCCCATACTTTCCAAGCCTCGTCGAACACGGGCATTTCCCGACGGCTGGGACGAATGGTCGGAAGATGCCGCGCCGAATTACGTGATACGAGGTCAGGGCCGCCGTTGTCCGCCACGACGCCGACGCGGGCGAATACCGCTACAGCGACCTGGACAGCCTGGGGGCGGACCCAGGAAGCCTACGCCGTCATCACGCACCAGGACCGTTCCCATGCGGAAAAACGCGGACGCACGCATATGGACAGCAGCATCAAACCGAGCGGCTGGGGGCATAACGACCGCTTCGGCATATCCCTCCCAACGGAAAGACCTACCATGGCTACCTCTGGAACCGATCGCACCTGATCGCCGACAGTCTCGGCGGTGCGATGCGCGTCAGAACATGATCACGGGCACGCGCACCCAGAACGTCGGCGCGAACGACGGCGAAGGCGGCATGGGATATTGCGAGACCATCGCGCGCGATTGGCTCGACCGCCATGCGGATGGGGCGCTGTACTACGCGGCCATGCCCCTCTATGTGGAAACGAGGCCCGTAGCACGCGCCGTGCTCTGTCGATATGAAGTCGTCGGACGGAACAATCGATTCGGAATACATCGTGTACAGCGCCGCCAAGGGATGCGTTATCGACTACGCGACCGGGAAGCATCCGCTCAAACTGACGAATCTGCAAGCATGACTGCGGTAGCTCGGGCCGGAGCGGCTGAGGCAAGCGTCGCTGGAGCGGTAGATTCCGAAGCCGATGCCGAGGACGACGACTCCGACGATCCTATCGTCTATATCACCAGATCGACAGCGTTACCACGCTTTCGCCCGATTGTCCGGGTTTGAACAACGCGAACAAGATCATCGAAGCAAAGGCAGAGCGAGGCCGAATCGAAGGGCAAAACACCCTGCAAAATAGAATATTAGATGCGAAACCCTCCCCGTCCGCAAAGCCGCTACACTGCTAGCCATCGGCAGCGACGAACGATAGGAGCGCCATGCGCAGCATCAACATCGGCCTCATCGGCCTGGGAACGGTCGGGGCGGCGTGGCTCGCCTCATCGCCAAGCATCACGACGACTACGTGAAGAACTACGGGATCGACCTGGTCATCAAACGCGGATGCGCCCGGCGAATCGAAGAGGCGCGCCGCATCAGCCTGCCTATCGAGCATTTCACCGACGATTGGCGCGACGTCGTATCCGACCCGACATCGACATCGTGGTCGGAGAGCTCATCGGCGGCGAGCACCCCGCCGCCGAGATCTTCGAAGAATCGTTCCGCGGCAGGCAAGCACGTCGTGTCCGCCAACAGGGCCTTGATCGGACGTCATACCGCGCAGCTTGCGGAGATCGCGGCGGAGAACGGCGTCGCCTTCCGCTGCGAGGCGGCTGCCGCGGGCGGCATTCCGTCGTCCATGCGCTTGAGCACGAGCTCAACGGCAGCGAGATCCTCACCGTCGCCGGCATCGCGAACGGCACCACGAACTACATCCTTTCACGCATGAAGCATGGGGTCCTCGTTCGACGAGGGTGCTGGCCGATGCGCAGGCGCTCAGGTACGCCGAAGCCGATCCCACGGCCGACGTCGACGGCTTCGACGCCGCCTCCAAGATCGCGATTCTCGGATCCGATGGGCTTCCGCACGCGCATCACCACCGACGACGTCTACGCAGGGCATCCGCTCCATCACCGCGACGGATATCGAAATCGCCGAGGAGATGGGTAGGGACCATCAAGCTGCTCGCCATCGCGCGAGCCACCGATAGGCATCGACGTACGCGTCCACCGACGATGATTCCCAACGACCATCCCTTGGCCAGCGTCGACGGCGCGATGAACGCCGTCTACGTGGTCGGCGACGGCGTGGGAGAGACGATGTTCTACGGCGCAGGCGCCGGGTCCTTCCCGACGGCAAGCGCCGTGATCGGCGACATCTTCGCGCTTGCAGAGCCGATTTTCCCGGCCGAAGCCGCTTTGCGGAAAGCCGTCCGTTCGGCCGCGTGCGTCCCCATCCGTCCGATGGCGAACCTGCACGCGCTACTGCATCCGCCCTGTCGTGGAGGATCAGGTCGGAACCCTTTTCGGCCATCACGCGCATCTTTTCTTCGAATCCGGCGTTTCCATCTCGACGATTCGCCAGGTCGCTCGGCACGGCCGACGGCGCATGCCAGGTCGTCTTCGTCACGCACCGCGCGCTTGAGGCGGATATGGAAACAGCGCGTGCGGCGCTCGAGGGGCCGACGATGCGGTGCGCGCCGTCGGGTCGATCATCCGCGCGTCGAAGACATCGACGCGTGGACGAGCGGCGTGTTGGACAATTAGGGCACGGCAGCCTGCACGCGGATGGCGCGACGGCGTCTTCGCACGCACCTATTCGTGCACCTGCAGATCGCGCTGCGCCTCACGCACGCGCTTGCGGCGCGCGCCGAGCACGGCGTACCTCGATGACGGCTGCGATGAGAAGCCGATGCCCGTGCCGACCGCAAATGCCCGTGCCGAGCGTGAGACGACCCGGTCGTAAGCAGGCTGTTGCAGATGATCGCATGGCGGTCACCGCCTGGGTGATCAGGGATGGCGGTCCATGTCGTTGCGGCCTCTTCGCCTGATCGAGACGGATTCCCCATCGCTGTGAAGGTCGAAGGCGTCCGTCGTTCTTCTTGCGCAGATACGCGCGGCCGGCATAGGAGGCCACGACTTCGACATCTCCTCAAGGAACGACAGGTAATCTTCCTGGGCCTCGCTTGCGGTGCCCAGTCTCGACGAGACTGCCCACGAACCGAGGCTCGTCGTCGACGAACGCGTAAGTTCCGCCGCTATCCGATCGAGCGCCTTTTCCGCGCGCGCTCTATCGTTGATCAGTCCTGTTCCTTCATGGTATCGGCGAACGTTTTCGCGATCATCGTGCGGCGGCCATCTCAGTTCCCTCCTTGGATCGAGCGGGCATCTCGGCGAGCTTCGGGCGTTTCACCTCGTCCCGAACGCAAAGCGCCCTTCGTTGGTGATCACATACTTTCCTTCCTGCGTCTGAGCTGCATTCGTTCAGTCCTGCAATCAGATCTTTTCTCGACGACGCATTCAGGATTCCACGACAGTCCCCGCGCCGAGGTTCACGCGACCCCCGTCATATCCTCGGCCTTCGCGATCGCGTACCCATGCCTGGGTTCATGCAGGCAGAGACACGTAGAACGTCGATTCAGTGAGCGCTCCCGATTGATTCGGTGTTCGCCATAGGCTTCCTCCCTTTTTACGGCGGCACGATATCGTATATCGTTATATCGTTGTCGCATAATATATCGACTAACGTAATGGTTGTCAAGAATGCACAGGCTATCTTTTGAAAATGGGGCACCGGCCGTGAAGAGTTCGAATGGGGAGCTCGAGCTGAGAAAGAACGACACCGTGCCGAGGCCCCGCGTATCCATTCAGATGAGGCTGGCCGATTCCGTCCGCGGCATCAGATGGAAACATCGCGCCCGTAAGATGGCCTCAGGAACAACCTCGGAATCGAGGCATCATGAAACCATCGCAGCACCCGACGCGCCCGCGGCCATCGGTCGCTCAGGGAATATCTTGAACGCCTGCTCACCGCTTCGGGCCGATCGCGCTGACCCCGCGACCCGGCTCTTGTCGGCACCACTATCGAGGGAGCAGACCGCCCAGGTCATGAAAGAGATATCAGCGCACTGCTCGCCGCCCGCCGCTTTACCGATTTCAGGCATGTCGTCAAAACGACCCTGCTTCCTGAACGACATGGATGACTTGCCGCCTTCAATCGCGGGCTACACGTCGCTTCACCAGCGCCCTTCCTGCACGCTCGGCCGTCGCCATGGAAGCTTCTAAAAGATGCCCTTATCAGTCGAGTGCTGCGGAGTTCGATAGCAGATGGCAGCCCGCTCCCTGCGAGATCCGCGACGCGACGGTCGTGCGCGCCGAGCCGCCCCATCCTGCACGTGGACGGCTTCTCCCTCAGCAGAGCGACGCACGTCGCCTCTCGGCCTGGGCGAAGTCGACCTTCGTGCATCTGCTGACGCGCGAGGGCGTTCCTCTGTTCACGAACGCCCGCCGGTTTGCTTCCGCGGCGCGGGACCGTCCTGCGCTGACCGATCTCGGGACGCGCTGGGCGTCCGTGAGCTCCACGATGCATGAGCAGGTGCGCGTGCATCTGCGCCATCGATATCGTGTGCGGCGGCTGCTGTTCAGCACGCTCGGCCTGCCCCGCCACGTGACCTGCGCAGAAACGCGGCGTCCTCGGCTGGCGCAGCTGGCGGGCTTCAGGTCGGGCACGTGGCCGACCGGGGACATCATGACGCTTTCATCGGGAGGCGCGCCGCGTGCTGGTCGCCCGCGGAACTCGTCCACGACCAGGCGTCCTCATCTTCGACGAACCCTGCACCGGGCTCGACCCTCGATGTCCTGCCTGCGCGAAACCATGAGCACGCTCGCGCGCGAAGGGCGCTCCGTCATCATCGTGACGCACTACCCCGAAGACATCGTGCCCGACGTAGAGCGCGTCGTGCTCGTGAAAGACGCGCCATCTTCGCCCGACGGCCCAGGGCGGCTGCTCAGGAGCGAGCCCGTGTCGGACTCTTGACGTTCCGCTCGACGTCGACGGGCGGAACGGGTCGTATGCCCTGCGCGGCAGGTTCTGGAGCCTGGACGAAGGCTCGCGAACCCTCTCCGCGCAGACGGCGTAGATCATCACGCTGAGCCCTATCGGCGCGATGACTCAATATACGGCCAATTACCATCGAAAAAAGTGGGTGCGAAGAACGTGTACGTCGTGGACATGCTCTCTCTGAACGCATTCGAAGAGGCTTTCCGAGAGGTCAAAGTCACGCAGGAGACGAAGCTCGTCTAGCTCGTACTTCAGCGACGGACCGGCAGCAGGTCTCACTTCAAGCCTGAGAACATGCGGCGTACGGGGCGCTCACAAGGTACGCAGCGTCCTAGCACAGAGATATCCTACCATGACCCCGAGGAACGCTGAGCGAGGCCTGATCACCCATCGGCCCAACTTGGCCACGCGCGCGTCTACGCCGGTCGAAATGCGGCGTGAAAGCCGTCATCGTCATGCCGGAAACCACGTTCATCAGGTCGAGGCGCACGCGCGCTCGGAGCCGAGGTGGTGCACGCAACGTCTTCGGCTGAGTCGACGCCTACGCGACCAAGCTCGCCGAAGAGACGGCTGCACCTTCGTGCATCCGTTCAGCGATCCGACGGTCGCCTGACAGGCGAGCACCATCGCCATGGAGATCGTGCAGGATCTGCCGCTCGTCGATTACATCCCGGTCCCCCATCGAGGCGGCGGGCTGGCACCGCGATCTCCACGCTGGCCAAGCTGCTCAACCCGCATATCACGTCATCGGCGTCAACCCGGCAGGCGCGCGCTGCATGAAGGCGTCCTTCGAGGCCGGACATGTGGTCAAGCTGCCTGCTGCAACACCACTCGCCGACGGCACCGCGGTGCTCGAGCGAGCGACGATCATCTCCCTGTGCGCGAGACGTCGACGACATCGTCGCGTCGACGACGACGAACTCATCGTCTCCTTCCTCGACGTGGTGGAAAACCACAAGATGGTGGTCGAGTTTCGGCTCTCACCGTTGCGGCCCTCAAACATCTGACGATATCAGCAGCAGAAAATCATCTCCATCCTGTCAGCGTGCAACATGGAGGCGTCATCACGATGGCGTCGGTCGTCAACACAGCCTGATCGCCCGCGACCGCGTCTTACCCGTCGTCCACGCTGCTGCCCGACCGACCCGGCGGGCGAGCTCGTGCGCGTGCCTCCATCATCACCGATAACCGCGGCAACGTCATCCGACTCGATCACAACCAGTTCGTCAGCACCAACCGCAATGCGGCGGTGGAACTCCGCGTCATCATCGGCCTTCATGCTGAGCACAAACGGCAGGATCGTCGATGCGCTCGAAGACGCGGGCTTCCGACAACGTATTCAGGCGCACCTGTGGGACGGCGCTCGCCCCTGGCGAGGCATCGAACTCGGGTCTGCGCCTTGCGAGACTTTCGCCGAGACGGACGATGCGTCGCGGCGGCCCCGAGACCTTCTCGACCCGCATCCGTATGACGGACATGCATACGCACGCTGGCGCCGCGCGAGAGACGATGCAAGCGCGACGTGCGTCCAGGTCATGAACGATCGCGCAAGCGACTCGAAGAGAGAGTACCTCCTATGTCCGGAATGCCAGCCCACACAAGTACATGCGGATGCTTCCCTTGAACCCCAGACCTGCTTCGACCGTGCGGAAGGATTCCATCGAACGCGCCCCGAAATGAGCGCAGCGTCGACCTGCGCGACGGCAACGAGGCCCTCATCACGCCGATGAGGCCTCGATGAGAAGCTGGAGTTGCTTCAAGAAGCTGCTGGAAATCGGCTAGGGAAATAGAGATCGGCTTCCTGCGGCTGACGGAGCCGATACGAGCTGACACAGAACGCTGATCAAAACGATATGATCCCCGAAGACGTGACGATTCAGGTGCGCCCAGGCGCGCGAGCACATCATCAAAGCGCACCTTCAAACGGGCTCGAGGGGCTGACGGGCCCCGTCATCGATGCGTATGTACAATTCCCACGAGCGTTGCCCAGCGCGAACGGGTCTTCCGCAGGACAGGGATCAGATCGGCGATCGCACCGGTGGCGCGAAGCTGCTCAAGACGTTGACCGACGAGCAGGCTACGAGAACTACGGTTCGAGTACAGTCCCGAAAGCTTCGCGGCACCGAGACCTGAATACGCGCTCGAAGTCTCGCGCCGCTCCTCGACGTGTGCAGCTGACCGCCGAGCGCAAGGCCATCATCAATCTGCTCGCGACCGTCGAGATGGGCTCGCCGCGCGTCTGCGCAGCAGGTCAGACTACATGCGCCAAAGCATCTGGGCGCCCGTGAGGCGTCGAGCTGAGCGCCGTCACGCGCGGCGACCGTGGCACCCGGCGTGGGCCTGCGCCGAGCTGGGCGTCGCTCACCGGCGCCGACCGAGTCGGAAGGCACGCTGTTCGGCAACGAGGAACGCTACCCGGCAACGTGGACCTCATCGTGCTCGCGATGAATATGTTCTCGCATGGCATCGATCCTGAACTGGACTTCCACGACATGCCGTCCATCGCGATGTGCGAGCGCGTCACCCTGTGACAGTCAATCCGCGCCAGCCCTCTGTCGAGCCAGCTCGTCTCGCCGCCTTCTCAGAGCTACCAGGACGCCATCGCCAAGGGCCTCGCTTGGCGCGCAGGGAAACACGATCCCCGAGCATTTGGATCACGCCGTATCTGGCCCATCGATCCGACCGATGCTGGGCCGCCGCTACGAGAACCGACGTCATCCGCATCAACAGCCAGTCCGGCAAGGGCGCGGCCTCGGCTATCATCCTGGGGCAGAACCTGGCTGCAGTGCAAGGTCATGCGCGAAGACTCCAGCTACCATGCGAAGGGACGTATCGGCCACGAGCATAAGGAGCTCACGCGCCGGACGAGGTCAACCGCATCTTCCATGACGAAGATACGTCAACCGCGCGGCTGATCGAGCTCACTGGACTTCACTGCGCCACGCCGCAGCAAGACAGGGCGGTCAGGCCTTCATCACCGTCAAGTACGACGGCATCGAGCGAGGATGCGATCGGCAACGGCAGACGCCTGGATTGCCGTCACCCGACTGCCTCGCCAAGGTGGGCGTGAAGGCCCATGTGGAAACACTGCATGGCGAGCACGCCCGAGGCGGGATCGGACAGCCGCGCGGCCGCCTACGGCGTGGGCATCGCGGGCGACGATGGGAAGACCGTCTGGGGATGCGGAGAGACCACGACATCATCACCGCATCCATCAGGGGCTGATAAGCGCCATCAGCCGCCGCAGTAGCCACGTCGTCGGGCGGCACCCGCCCGGGCGGGCAAACCGACAGCGCGGCCGACGCAATGCCGGCGGACGATTGGAACGCAGGCTTCCGGGACGTCGTCAGCCTCCCGCCGATAGCCTACGCCGCAAGGCACGCCATCTGATGACACGACCAATGTGCAAACCGGGAAATGACCATGCACGCAGAAAAATTCTGGCGCGCATCGCCTCGACTCCATCGTGCCGGGCCCGGCTTATAGGCCGATATCGACCTCGCGCTCCTAACGACATCCTGGCCCAGTATCATCGCGCGTAGCTGCGCGCGGACTGGCAGGTCTTCGGCAAGACCAAGGTCGCTTGTCATGGACCACTTCGCCTAACAAGGACGACATCAAGAGCGCGAGCAGGCAGGAAGTACGCGAGCTCGCCTCAAGCACGGCATCGTCAACTCTACGACGTGGGCGATGGGCGTCGAGCATGCGCCTCCTGCCTGAGAGGCTTATGGCCTCAGGCGACGCCATCATCGGCGCCGACCGTGGCCACACGCCATGCCTACGGTGCCTGGGGTGCGTTTTCGACGACGCGTCGGTCGACCGACCCTGCCGCCGGCATCGCCACAAAGCGGGCATGGTTCCGCGTCCTTCCGCCTCGTTCAAAGCCTGACAGCGCGCGCCGCCGCCCTGGGTGTCCGGCAAGGGGCGTCATCCTGCATGCCCATCATCGGCGTGATCGGCGTGGACGGCGCGCTGTACCAGAGCATGGAATTCACCGGCCCGGGCGTGGCGAAGCTGTCCATGGACGACCGCTTCAGCATCTGCAACATGGCGATCGAGGCGGGCGCCAAGAACGGCATCTTCCCCGTGGACGACAAGACTGCTCGTCACCAGAAGGCCGTGCAGCACGGGCCGCGTCTTCGCCGCCGACGGATGCGGCGCCTACGACGCGTCTTCGACATCGACCTGCAGCGCATCCGCTACCGTCGCGGCGCCGCCTGCCCGAGAACACGAAGCCCGTCACCGAGCTGGCCGGCATCCGCGTTGACCAGAGCGTCATCGGCAGCTGCACGAACGGCCGGATCGAAGACATGCGCATCGCCGCCAAGCTCCTGGCGGGCCATACCGTCAGCCCGCACGTGCGCACCATCGGCGGATGCCCGCGACGCAGCATATCTACCGGTGCATCGAAGAGGCCTGGCCAGAGATATTCATCGGGGCAGGCGCCGTCATCAGCACGCCGACCTGCAGGGCCCGTGTCTGGGCGGCCACATGCGCATCCTCGCGGTGGCGCTCCCTCGCGCGACGAACCGTAACTTCGTCGGCCGCATGGACACGTGACCAGCGAGGTCACCTGTCGGCCCGGCGCGTCGCGGCGGCGTCACGCGCGTCCGCAGGCGTCATCACCGACCCGCCGATATCGAGCTGCTCTCAGCACCGCCGCCGCGCTGGCCCGGATCACCGCACCGCATGCGACCGGACGCCGTTTCGAAAGGATGCCCTTAAGTGAAGGCACAGAAACTGCTTTTCAAATACAGACAGCGGATACCCAGGGACGTCATTATTCCGGCGCGCTACCTCAACATCGCCGATCCGACAGAGCTCGGACGGGATGCGATGAGGATATCACGCCGACTTCGTCAAGAACATGAAGCCGGGCGACATCATCAGTCTCCCACCAAAATTTCGGCTGCGGATCGTCGCGCGAGCATGCGCTCCCGAGTCATCGAGCGACAACGGCGTTGCCTCGCGTCATCGCATCGAGCTTTCGGCGCATCTTCTACCTGCAACGGCATCAACGTCGGCCCCGATCCTCGAATGCGCGGAGGCCGGGGAGCCATCGAGGCCGGCGACGGAGTCGCAGATGTTCTCGACCGGCGTCGTAAGAGCTCACCGCGGGCGCGGCGTTCCGAAGCCCTGCCCTTCCCGGGAGTTATCCAGAATATCATCGAGCCGACGGGCTGTTCAACGCCCTGAAAGGGCGCGCCGCCCAGGCCGATGCCGACTTGAAAGACTAGAGGCTTCCGCGGAATACCGGATCACCGTTCTCAAAGGCGATGGCATCGGACCCCGAGATCGTCGACAAGGCGCTCGAGACGCTCGCTGCGGGTCGGTGCGGGAAATCGGACGCAGATTCGCGTCTGCCGACGCCCTCATCGAGGTGCCGCCATCGATGAGACCGGCGTGCCGCTGCGAAGACCATCGATGCGTGCCTCATGCGTCCGACAGCGCTCGCCTGTAAGCGCCGTAGGCTCGTCACGTGGACGCCCAGCGTCGACAACCGTCCTGAACGCGGCCTGCTCTCGGCATCCGCAAGGCCATGCTCTTTCGCGGGCAGCCCTGCCGTGCTCTACGCGCTCTGGCTGACATGCCTGCCGCTCAGCCTGAGCGCATCAAGGATTTCGGCCTTGATCTGGATTGTCTCGCCGTCGATCACTCGGCGATGTTCATTTCTCGGCGCCACAAGACGGCGACTGACAGGGCGGCGCAGGGACATGAGCAGAGCTGCATGAACTTCCTTCCGTGGCCGAGGTCGAGCGCGCCAGCATCGCGCCTTTCCAGATGGCATGGCGCCGCCGCAGCAAACACTGTGACCAGCGTCAGATAAAGGCCGGAACGTTCACTGAGACGAGAGCCGCGTGTGGCGCGAGACGGTCCGAGCCGCGTGGCGCAGGGAATACTGCTGACGTCGCGGTGGATTACTATGCCTACGCGGATAACGCTGTGCGGCGGTCGTCGAACCGAGCCAGTTCGACGTCATCCTGACGGCAGAAACCGCCTGTTCCGGCGACATCCTCCGACGTGAAGCGGGCCGCATCACCGGATCGCTCGGCATGCTTCCGAGCCGTCGGCATCTGGCAGAGACGAGCTGCGGCCCAAATGCATGCGAGCCCTGGCGCGCACCGACATCGCTACGGCAGAACATCGCCAACTCGATCGCGGCCCATCCCGTCCGCCGCGATGATGCTCGCGTTGCCGCTGAGGGCTGGGACCGAGGCGCGCGCCGTCGAAACCGCCGTCGAATTCCGCGTGTTGGAGCGCGAGGCATCGAACCGGCGACATCGCGCAGCCTTCGGGCGAGAAGAAGCTCTCCTGCTCCGAAATCGGGCAGCGATTTGATCGCTGCCTGCCATCTAGAAACGAAGCATCGCTCATGACCGGTCCGAAACCGCATCACGCATGCGCGCGCATCGTGACGCTGCTGCGGAGGCGCTCTGCGCACCGCGCGGGCGCCCTCTCCATACGGAAACCTTCCGGATCTTCCGACAACGAGACTGCGACATGAAGCATCTCACCGGCGCCGCGGGGGAGTGCATGCGCCCGCCCAGCAGATGGCGACCGATCACTGCACTCACGGCCGGCGCATGGATGCCGACTTCTACGAAGCGTACGCGCTGCGCGCTGGGTGGTCGGTGCGCCCGGCGTTGGCGCGCGTGGGACACGCGCTGCCCGCGTAGCGACGAGGAGCTCACGACCACGGCGACGCGCCCGAGGCCCATCGGCGCGGCATGTGCAAACGCATCACCGATTTCCACGATGCGCGTACGGCAGATCGCCCTCATGGACGCGTCTGCGCCAGAATTTATACTGCAGCGCGGTCGGCGCGTCCTTGAATCGGGTACGCTGGTTGCGTCGACGAGAGCATGGATCGCGAGCTGCGCGTACGCATCCCGCAGCTGAGCACGTACGTGCGCCAGCGTCCATGGGTTTTCTTGCATTGCGACGCGAACGGCACAACAACACGCGATACGCGACCATATGCGATGCGCTGCCTGATGATGCGCGCGCGACGCCAGGCTGGAGTCAGCTCGCGATCTCGTCTGAGCACGAGATTCCTGCGCAGCGTCGACCTGACGCGCCCGGCCTGGCATATCCCGGTACCGTCTCAAGATTGTGAACGCGCATTGCTCGAGGGCATCGCGACGCTGGCGCCGTGCACAGCCTGCGAAGGCGGATCGCTCGAGAACGAGAGTTTGAGCGATACGCCTTTAAGAACAAAAAGCTAGCCGCTGCCCGGTCTATGGCCAACATGAACCGAACAGTCTGAAAAGATTTCCATTGCATTACTCTATCAAGAATCCTGCTCTTTCGCGATTCTTTTGCCGTACATGATATTCTCTGGTACAACGTTGTGGGCGGCTACTGCGCGCGCCCAGATTTCAGAAATCCGGCGTTTTCGGCGGGCGATTCTTCGTGGGTACAGCGTGTGAATGACCGGGTCGTGTATGCTACGGTGCGGCGTATGCATCGTGATCGAAGACGAGACGAGCCCTTTCCTTTCAGCGCGGCGCGTCGCTCGGCCAGGCAATACGGTGCTCGAGGCGACGCGTAAACGCGGCGGCACCGTCTATGTCCCCATGGATCGCTGAGGATTTCTGCGCCCCATCGCTTTCCTGAAACGCAGTGTCGCTGATCTCGTCGACCGTTTCCCTCTCATCGAGACGGACGACTTCAGCACAGCACCCGCACGCGGAAGGGCCACTTCGCAAACGATGCTGCGCGAGAGCGAGACTGCTCTGCAAGGCCGTGCGCGTGGCCGGGAGCATGCGCGAAGCACGGCGTCGCCGAACAGGAATCGAGCGGCTTGCATATTCCTCATCCATGTGCACGCGCCTGTCGGCAGGCCGTGGGACCTCGTTCTGAGCGGAGTTTCGTCCGCCGCATCGACATGCCGGAAGACGAAGTGATGCGGATCATGCACAGAAAAGCACGACCCCGACGCCCTTCGCCGCGTCTGGCGTGAATCTTCCGGACAGGATGTCGACCGCGCGTTTTATCGAGCCCGAATCATCGCGATCGCACGCCCGACGCTTCATAGCGACTTCGAAAGCCGTCCGCGAGCCCTTGACGACGATACCGATGCTGCGCGGCTAAAGACGACGACGTTACAGAAGGCTCGTCTGCCATCCAGCCCGCCTCGCCTCTAAATTGTACAGAGGAATGGAAAACCCTGACCTATCGGTATGAAAGCATGTCCTTCTCATGGCAGCAGCACGCGTTCGCGCACCAAGATATTCCTCGGTCAAACCGCCGCTCGACCGTATAGACCTTCCGCGCGACATGCCTCGGGTACGCATGGCGGCGAAGCATGTCGTCACCCGCTCTGCGGACATAACCGCGCTGTTACGAACACCGATGTCAAAGTGCCGGCCGCGGCATGACTTTCAGAAAGCCAGCGTCTCTCGAAATGCTCGCGAGATCGGCGTAGTAGGCGAGACGGCATGGCGTGACAGTCGATCGCCTTTCTTTACCATTTTGATCGCAGCGGCGAACTCTGCGTCGACACGTGCAGGATGGCTTTCGAGCTTAAGATCATGCGTTGCGGCCCGTTTCATCCACCGACGTTCGGATAAAAGATCCTGCCAAGCGCATTCTCCTGAACGCGGCATGCGAAAACTTGTTTTCTCCGTGCGCTCAAGATGCGCTTCGCACGAATCTGCAGTTACCTCTTTCGAACCAGGGCGTCCAGTCATGCAGCCGTCACGCATCCTTACATGGTGACTCTCGAACGCCATGCTTTGCGGCATGAAGGGTCGTCGCTCGAGGATCGCATCGGCCTTCCACCGCTGCGCAAGACTCGCTGGACGATCGGCGCATGGCCTAGTCGCGTCGGATGGCCGGAAAGCGCATCCGACCATGCGGGCAGCAGGCGCGTAAGATGTTCCATACGAAAGCGGGGCGTGTGCGAATGGCTGGAACGCGATCAGCGCTCAGCGGTGATGGTGGATGAGCATCGTCGCATCAGAATGGGACCGACGCTCATGACCTCTTCTGCGAGGATCGGCGCGAAAGACGCCGGTCGTTTTCTTTCTTCACGAACGGAGACTCCGATTGCTCGGTATCCGAATAGAGCTCCTCGTAGCGAGGAAAAGCACGGCGTCAACGTTTACGTCGACCGATCCCGAGTCGTGAAACCGTCGATTCGTGTGAATTTCTGATCACCCGCTCACGATCATCCCTCGGCTCGATCTCTCCGGAGAAAAGGCTGAGCACGCGCTTTCGATCAGAATCTAAATCGTCAGGCGAACGCAGGCGACTGACCCTCCCCATGATCAAATCGCGAGCATGACGCCGCTTCAGGCATCTTCGCCTCGCGGCTCGCCCACCCATTCTCGGCAGCGGTTTGCCCGCGCGCGATGAGCGATTCGCGACATGCAACCGTTCAAGCACATAGAAGTTTCTCCGGGCTGTCCACGCCCTCTGCCGTCCATGCGCAGAATGGAAGCCCGAAAACCCATTGCGGCATGTGGATCTCGTCCACGCCAGCGCCGGCTTGGCTTTTCGGCATCATCGCAATCCCGAGCCGAGAACGCCGTTTGCAGTCGTTGGGAACCGCACGCATGCACCTTTCTTCGTGCTGGCGAAGCCTTTGCCAGCGCACCCTCGATCGGGTGGACACGGCCTCTCGCTCCTGCGCAGCCTGCCGATCGCTCGCCATCGAACATCACCGCCTTGCCCCTGAAGCTGCCGTCTGTTTACTCGAGTCATAGTCCTGGCCGAACGGAAACGCCCGCGCTCTTTGCTCGCCTCATCGTTTTCTGATACCGATAAGTCCTGACTGGATCTCTGTTCATCGTTTTCTGATGGGTCGATGCGTGCGGCCTTGCGCAGCCATACGCCAATTCAGACAATTCTCCACATATCGAAATCATTTTTCGACGAAACAAAGGAGATAATGGATGTTTCGACCAGTATGCCTACATCAAGCACGCGGCGACAGGCACATGAGGTCCGCGTCGCAATTTCTCGTGAAAAACAGGGCTGCTGTCCGGCATGGCGACGAGCCTTGCAGGATAGCCGGCTGCACCTTCGGCAAAAGGTCTGACGACAGAATCTCACGAGCAGTCTGTCGATCCCGGCAGACTGCGAAGAATTCTTCGCCGCATGCCCGCCCGAATGCCAGCATCATCAACCTTCGCGCCCGTCGTCAGGAACGCAGGTCGTCCAAGGTCGACTGCGCGCCTCGAATGAATCAAGCCCTGCATGATGGGCATGTCGAATCGGTGGCTGAATTTCTGACCGCCTCACCGCGCCGTTGCTGCGCAGATGGTAAGGCGAGAACGCATGGAAGAAATTTCCTGGATGAAGCCTACGCCTGATCGCCGAGAGCTCGAAAGACGCCATCGACACGATCGGCAACCAGGCCATCGTCATCGATGAACGTGCCGGCAACTTCAATGCGATTCCCGGATCGTCCATGTCCGCCTTCGTCGCGCGGCTCGGCGGAACCATGACCAGCGGGTCCCCTGGCTGCGCCGCGATGAACGAATCGACGAAGGTTTCTTCGGCAAGCGATCTGGCGGACCTGCGCAATCAATGTCAGCCGGAAAACGCCGACTACGATGCTGGTATGGGGCATAATCCTGCGGTGACCAGAACGGCTACTCGCCGTTTCGCACGTGATGGACAAGGCGGAACGATCGTCACCATCGATCCTATGCTCCGAAACCGCTGCCGGGGTCCACGGAATGGGTCCCTATCAAACCCACCACCGATACCGCGCGTCGCCATGGGCATGCTGAAGTGCATCGTCGTCGACGAAGCGCTGGCCGATGAGTCGCCCTGGAAAGAACACACCACCTTCCCCGCCCTCGTAGATGCCGTGACGGCGCTGCGGTCATGGAATCGACGACGACCCGACGTCCGCGATGGTCATCGATTCAATACCGCGAGCTCGTGCGTCACGATGCAGAAGGCGTCGACCCGCGCTTTTCGATGAAAGGCTACGGAACATGAGAGGTACTCAACCGTCTACGACCTGACCATCGACGAGCCCCAAGAATGGACCCCGAGGCCGTCGAGGCCGAGACCTCGGTCCTGCTGAAAAGGTTGTCGAAAATCGCGAGCGTACGCTTCGGCGAACGGGCAAAGTGATCATCCAGAACATGGGCAGGTTTCATGCGTATTCTATGAAATACGCGATGCCGGCCATCGAACAATCCTCGCGGTGTTACGGGACACATCGGGCATAGGGGCGATGAGGGTCGCCGATGCCGGGCGGCATCAACAACATCATCAAGCTTTCCCCGATGTTCGAGAATCCCAAACCGAAAGAAGGACTCCCCACCATCCCGCGCGTCCAGTTCGCACAGCATATCGCGACGACTGATCCGAACCGTCAGGTCTTCATCTCCGCCCGTGAGAGCCTGATGACCCAATTCCCCCAATACCGAGCTGTGAAGCAGGCCCCTACGAAAGATCTCCCTTCGTCGTCGTCATCATCGACTCCTCATGACATCCCACGGCGCTCTATGCCGATCTGGTCCTTCCCGTGACCACGGTGTCGAAACCGAGGATATTCTTCGCTAATGGACGCAGCACACCTCATCCAGCTGTCGCAGAAAGCCGTCGAGCGCCTGGAGAGCGCGACGATCTATGGATCTTCACAAAGCTGGCCGAGCGCATGGGCTTCGGCGAGGATTTCCAGCGCACGACAACGCCTTCTTCAGCAGAAAGCCCCTGGAAGGCACCGACTATACCCACGATCCAGCTGCACAAAAGAGCAGTGCCATCGACGCATATCCCGCGGACTTCATTCCTACGAGGACGGCAACTTACACGAAGACAGGCAAGCCGAGGTCTAGTAACTGGGTCGCTGCGTGCGATTCAAACCTGTCGTCACCCACATGCGCTGCCCAGACCGTCGGCGGCTCATCCGGACTCGAGAGAAATATCCTTTGGCCGCCGTGCAGCGCGCGAAAGCTGCAGACGCGTCATTCCACCTTCGCACGTCTCACCCGCATCGAAGCGCTTTCACGCGACTACGCATGCGCGATGCTGAACGACGAAGATGCCGCTGCGCGCGGAATCGCCGACGTGACGGCGTACGTGCGTCGTCTATAACGATCGCGGAGAGCATAAGGCTCGGCTATCGTCACCACGCACGTCATGAAGGTGTCATTTGCCTTGAAAACGGCTGGTGGGAGCAACAAGGAGGTCGCTCAGCTATGTCACCAACGACCGCGGCGGGACCCATCGCGACCGAGCACTGCTGCAATGAGACGCTCGTCGAGATTCGAAAGGAGGAGCATAGCGATGACCCTCGGAGTTCTTCTTCAACAATGCCCACTGCTATGGATGCAAGACGTGCGCCAGTCGTGCGCAACCACGAACCTGCCGGAATTGACGACGTATCCATGCGCGAGTTCGCACGGTCATGACCGACGACACATTGGCGTTCGCGTTCGTCTCGATGGCGCATGCAACCATTGCGATGACCCTCGGTAGCCTTGCCAACTGCCCCGTAGGCGCATACCGAAGCTTGAAAACGGCATCGTCGTGCAAGACCACGATGCATGCATCGGCTGCCAGACCTGCGTGAAGGCATGCCCTTACGGCGCGCCTCATTACGTCGAGCGTGAACAGAAGGTCCGTAGCGTCGACCTCTCTGCCGCGATCGGCTCGATCGGGGAGCTGCCTCGCATGCGTTGAAGCACGCCCGGGAGCGAACCCGAATTACGGCGAACAGGGCAACCGAAGGCATCCCATCCCGATGCGACCGACGCGATCGCCAATGTCCCTGCCGACCCAGGCATAACGACTCGAACCTGCTCGTCGCACCCTGATCCGAAAGCTCGCATAGCAACGTTGCCGCACATCTGACGGAAGTGAAATGCGTTTCGCTTCCGTAAGGAATGTGCACACGCGAAGTGCATCCGGCCGGGCGCCTTTCCGGGAAATGAGGCGCTGGCGGATCCGCGCGCCTCGTTTCTTACGCGACTATCATCATCGAGACCAAAGATTGCATACGGTCGACGCCTGGTCCGAAAACGAAGCAGCCCGCACGACGAATCGCATATATTCGCATCTCGAAAAACGCGCAGACTCGCGCTATCATCTCGCCGCATCGTCATCACTTCCGCCTTGCATGCGAAAAGGAGCGCCGGTTGAGCACTCTCGCCGCCTTGATTCCCGAGCTCGTCGATACGGGCGGAGGCCTGACGCCCTGCCATCATCGACTATCTCGCGGTGGTCGTCGGCGTCATCGGCGGCGCGACGTTCGCGTGCAACCGCAAGCTCGACATCATCGGCGTCGTTTCGCTCGGGCTCATCACGGGCTTCGGGGGCGGCATCCTGCGCGATATGCTCCTCAAGACCAAGGGCGTCTATTTCACGCAGCATCCGTACCCTCGTGCTGGCGAGCATAGTCGTATGCGTGCTGGCATTCTATTTCAGACGCATCTTCCGCAACCTCGAACCTGCGGTATTCCCTCCTGGATACGCTTTCGGTCGGGCTGTTCGCCGCAGCGGGCGCGAGCAAGGCGCTCGGCTGCGACAGCGGACCCAGGTTTCGTTCATTCTCGGCGCGCGGTGACGGCGGTGGGAGGAGGCGCCTTGCGCGATGTGTTCGCGGGCGAAGTTCCCGCCATCTTCAAAGGCAGGATCGTTCTACGGCATGGCGGGCGTCGCAGGCTCGTTCTCATTTGTGCCGCTTGCCTCTATGACGACTTTATCGCGCCAGCCGTGCCGTCGTGCTGACCACGGCGCTGCGGTACGCGAGCATCTGAGTTCAACTGGAGCACTCGGACGATCCGCGCGACCTGACCGACTATCTGGCACGCGGAGGGCACGCGCTGCGCAGGCTCTATCATCGCGGGCGTCTTCCCCGCCCGACGCGCAGGATGAGAGCGAAGGGATAGGGAGGCATTCCCGCGATGCGGAATGCGACTGCGACCGGAAGACCGACTAGAACGAAGGGGGGCGCAGCAGCATCGTCATGCGTGCTATACGGCAGCAGCCCGAGTGCCAGCGAATCCGCAACCTCGCAGCTGCGCAGCCCGCCATGCGCTCCAGCCTACACCCTGAGCGTCCGAACGGGTGCAACAAGCACCCGTCTTCGCGCGTATAGCTGAAGCTGCCCGTAGCCGTAAGAACCGCGAGGGAACAGAGGATCGCGCATCTTCTTAATATCTATCTTCTGCGCAAGCGCCTTGAGGCTCTTCGCACCTTCCTCCTATGAGAGCCGAGCCGCTAAAGCTTGATTTCCACATCACTTCTCCATTGCGAAGACGAACGACCGCGTCCGCCTCAAGCCCCGATCGATCGCGATAATGCATCACTCACCGTCAGAGCCTGAGCATATGCCCTGAGATCGCGAATGCAGAGGGTCTCGAACATAAGGCCGAACGTACTCAGATCGCCCCAGAGCTCCGCGGGCGTAGCTCCCAGCGCCGCGATCGCAATGGACGGGTCGGCGAAATGACGCGTAGCGGACGTTCGTATAGCCGTCTTGGAACGGAGGTTCGGATTCAGCAGGCACATCGTCTCGTCACGAACAGCCGCGAAAGAGCTTCGAGGTATTGATTCAGAGTGCTCGGACTTACGTCATGCCCGCTCTCCGTTCATCTTGGAATATGGATACGTTTGTTCCCTGCGAAGCGCTCCATGCGTGCATACGAACGCATGAGCGCTCGGGTTGTCGAGGATTGCGCTTCCACTCATCAGCGCGGGATACGTCCGTTTCCAGCCAGTGCGTCAAGATAATCGAATGCCTGTTGAAGAGCCCACATCATACGGTCGGTCAATACTCGCCATCCGCCGCGACAAGTCAGAAAAAGCTCATATGCTCCAAGATCGATGCCTCATGACGCAATAGGCATGTCCCTTCCGGAAAACAACTGACCGAGCGAAACATCGCCCGTCGACTCTCCTGATTCGAACAAAGACATCGTACCCATGCGCATGCGGGCGATTCGCCCCGTTCCTGAATGCGCCATTTCGCTCATGTCCGCCGGGACGCTCGGTCCGGTCAGGATGAACCGAATTTCTCCCTCGTCCACCTCGAACCGCACAGCGTCCCAGAGTTGAGGCGCATCCCGCCATCTGCGTCGATCAATCGTGGTGCCGAACCTTCGAGAAGACGGCTAGGATCAAGCTGCGCAAGTCGAAGGTTCTGCGCCCTGGCACGAGGATCCTGCAGATACAAGATGCTCTTGGCATGCTGTTGGGCCGTGGTCGTCTTGCCGCACCATTTCAGACCCTCGATAAGCACTGCCCGCGCTGCAAGCCTTTTTCAAGAATCTGGTCGTATATGCGCTTCCAGGTAGTTCCGCATGGATACCTCTTTTATATGCCTGCTAGATTATTTGAACTAAATCTACTACAAAGATTAACGCTTTTTCACTACTAAGATTGGTAACTTTTCATTACAAAGATTGGCATATTTTCACCGCAAAAGATCGGCAATCCCTCCGTCGCAAGAATGGCTGCCATCCGACGAATCCAGGCTGAAAGGTTTAACGTGTGAAAGCGAATCTGCTCCCTGTAGAATAATCAACTGAGAATTGGCGCTGCAAGCGATCGAACTCGGGGAGGCTCGGTGCGCAATCCGATTCGGATGCGGAAAAGCCGAACGCTTCGCACAGCATGCGCAATCTCGGACAGAGCCCATTCCGTTTGGCAAAGGGAACGCCAATGGAGGAATGCAGTATAGGTCGGATGGCCGAATTGAACGGCATCAGCGAACGAGGCGCTCGGGATCTACGCAGAAAAGGGAATCCCAGAGCCCGCACGCATCGATCAGGAAACCGGCTACCGCTATTACGGCTGCGAGCAAAGCGCGCACGCATCGATATGATCCACCACTCCGGAGTCTGGATTTTTCCTCGATGACATCGCGCACCTGGTGCATCAACGTGACCGATCCTTATGGGAAACCTCGCTTAGAGAACGGATCGACGACGTTCAGGAAGAGATCGACCGGTTGACCCTGGCGCAGAAGAGCGCCGAAATGATGTTGAAGAACTACAGCATCCTTGCAGACCATCCCATCTGCGATCGCGTGATCCTCGAACATATCGAGGGCGCACGGCCCTGTTCTTCGAGGTTCTTCATCCGGGAGCCGGGGTTCTCGACGGCGATGCCGACCGCGTCATCCAGGACTGGGAGATAAACCTGCGGCTCACGAAGCGGCACCTGAAGGAAAAGCGGCTTTCCGGTATGGCTGTTCGCGCTGGTAGGAGGTCATATCAAAAAGGAAAGCCTCCTGGATGGAAGCTTCCGTGGACAAATCGTTCATTCTCATTCCGAGCGCCGGATTGCCTGGCTCCTGCAGAGGAAGCTTGAGACCATCCCTGAGAACACGTACATGACCATGTACCGGAATTCCTACTAAAACGCCTGAGGGAGAAAACAGCTGAGTATCAAGGCATCATCGAAATGCTTGATTTCGCCGAGAAAGAACGACCTGGAAATCGTCGGCTGACTCACTTTCGGAGAGATCATCGCCGACACCGGCATTCTTGTACGAGGGCCGAGAGTGTTCTACAAGCTGCAGATTCCCGTACGGAGCCGAACCGTGTAGGATTCCGAAAGCGGAAGGCGCCCATCTCCTTCTCAGTAGACGCCCGTCCCTGCATATGCGGGGACGGGTCGAGCTAGAATGCGACGACCGGCACTCCGTCCACAGCCTTGGACACGCCGTGAAATCAGAAGGCCCGACTCTCATCGGGGCCTCTATAGTTCCAGCGCGCCGCCGACACGCGGACCGCGCTCGATCACAACTCGACGTCCTCCCGCGCATCCACGTAGGCATGCGCCGGCTCCGGCGTCACCGCGCCGTTCCGATCGACCGCACGGATAAGAATCTCGCATCGGCCGACCTGCTCGGAACGAATGAATATTCCCAGTTCACATTCAGAATCTTCATCGACGTGGCTCACGGGATACTCCGTCCACGTCTGTCCGAGATCGCTCGAGAACTGCATCGAGATCGATGGCGGAATCGAAGTCCTGGGCATAGCCTTTCAGGATGACCTCCTTCCCCACCATGCCGAGGACGGTCCCGATCACTGCACCACCTCGGCGCTGAGCACGCCCACGTTCGGTTGGTTGACATCGGCAGGGCTCTGCGGAATCTCGGGGACCTCGCTCTCCGCCGTGATATCGATGCGCACGATGTCACGCGCGAAAGTATCGGGCGCACACGCTGCCGAGCCACAGCTGGTTGCCCGAGCCCACCGCCGAGGAAACGGTTTCGCCGTTTATCCCCGTCACGATGATCGAATAGCGCTGGTGACGTAGCTGAGAGGAAGCGCGACCTTGTAGCCATCGGCGGAATGCAACGTGATGGTGATTGGCGTCGGCAGAGGGCTTTTGCGTCGGCGATCAGCGATTTGAGCAGGAATCCTTCGACTTCGGCATTCAGCTTGCGCGGCCGTCGTTCGGATTGCCTGCACAGGTGCCAGCCATGACGCGCTTCGCAGGGAGCCTTCTTCTCATAATCGGCCATGTTCGCCGTGAACGCATGCTCGACGTCGCCCTGCACGCGCGTATGTCGCTGATCTCCTGCGCAGACAGCTCCTCTGATCGGCAGAGCCGCACAGGTGGTCGGAACCTTCGAACACGGCCTTTCTCAGCTCTGCGTTCGAGAACGTCACGTCCTGGTTATGGGAAAACGTCCCTCGACCGCGCGATTCACCCGCGTGAAGCCGGTCCGCGCGGATGCGTCATCCTGCGCGATACGGAATCCGAGCCGACGGCATCGATGTGCTGGATCGGCGAGAGCAGCGCTGGTCAGCGTGCCCGAAGCAATGAAGGCGCCGGTGGTGGCGACCGCCATGACGGTCGTGATCGTCTTGCTCATGACTCTACCTCCTATTCGCTCTTCGCGTTGAACAGCATCTCGACGGGCTCATCCGTGACCGTGCCGTCGTCGGCGACCGAGGCGCACCATCAGCACGCCTGCGCCGTCTTCTTCGGGGGTATAGGGCGAACTTCCAAACGATCCAGTTGTCTTTCGTCGTGCCCGGAGTCTCTCGCGCGTCCACGTGGCGCCGCCGTCCATGGAGAAATTCAACCGCGGTTATCTCACGGTCGTAGTCCATGGGCGTAACCAGTGAACTCGCAGGGCTGCCCCGTCTTGATGACCCTGGCCTTCGCTGAAGTTGAAAAGTACCGACGTTAGACTGTTCAGGAAGCCGTTGCTCGTGACGTAGGCCAGCCGGCGGGCGTATAGGTCCTCGCCGTCGCCCGCTTCCTTGGGCCATCCGTTCCATTCGTACACATCGAATCGCGTTCCGCCTCGGTATTGACGATGATGTCGGACACGCTCTTATTCCACGCCGGAGCGCCGGATCCGGGAGCGGCCATCTGCACGGGATAGCCGTGCTTCAAGGAAGGGCTTCCCGTCGATCTCGTAGACCAGATAGCCTTCCTGAAATCGTCGAACATGACGTTTCGCAGCGTTGCGCCGTCGGGGAAAGGCTCGTGAATCGACAGCGCGTCATTGATGCCCAGGTCGGCGAAGATCTTGCTGAGCGGAATGCCTGTGTAGGTGCAATTGCCGATAAGAGGGCCGCCGACCGGGTTCATCGTGCATTGCATCGTGAGCGGAACCTGCACGCTGCCGTATTTCTCGATAAGCTCGGGAAGCGTGATGGGTGGCTTCCTTGCCCACCGCGCCGGAGAAGGTGATGGTCCAGGTCTTGAACAGATCTTCGTCGATCGGGACGCCCGCTGCCGTCTTTGCCTTGCGGTCGTAGTCGCCGTCGTAGCTCAGCCAGGAGAAGTCGAACAGCTCATCGGCGGAAATGGTCTTGGTCTGATCGAAGCTGATCGCCCTTCACGTTCTCGACCGGCTTTGATGCCGCGAAGCTGCTGTGTTTGACGATGTCCTACAGCTGCATGCCGTCGCCGGAACCGGTTCCACGTGGCGAGTTCCAGCACTCGGCCTTCTGGATGTGTTATGGATGCCGTGAACCATCGTGCCGAACGATTTATTGTTGGTCAGATAGCCGGCTCCGTAGGCATGGCAGTCGATGCACATCTGAACCGTGACCTGTATGCCGAACGGATTCTCTAGGGTCAGGATGGTCAGCGGCATGGAATCGAGGGTCTTCGCCAGGTCGGCATGGCACGCGTTGCACCCTTCTCGTCCGCCTTCAGATAATACGTGTTGTGAGGAACGTACACCTCAGGCGTGGTACGGGACGCTCCCATCAAGCGTTCCCGGATAGGGCCTCGTCGGGCGTGCGTTGAATCTGGATGCCGCCTCGAGGCGTCCTGACCGCCGGCTTCGGAAAGCCGTTCTCGTCGAAGCTCGCCGCTCTGCCCCATCAAAGCCGTCGTGCTCTTCGCCTCCGTACCCTGCGTTTCCGCATCCCCTGTTTCGGCGAGCGCCGCATGCGCTCAATCCGACCAACAGGGACAGGACGCAGAGTGATAGCGGCACACGGAAACGATGCGCCATCGCTTTCCCATAATTCCTCCTTTTATTCGTCGTCCCTTTCCCGCGAGCACCATAAACTTTGACGTCCAGGTCAAGTCAGACAAAGGGCAATTGATTCATGCCGTTATCTGCATCGACCGCGCATTGTCAAACGATTCGGATGGGCCGAATGCGCGGGAAAGCGGTCAGAACTGGTATCTTGCTATGCATGGAACGCAAGCGCCGCTTGCGACGCAACCGCCGGACGCGGGCATCGGGGCAGGCGAACGCCCCGTGCCGTGGGCCTCGGCATGCGTGTTCGATTCAGCGCCCGCGATCGAGGAGGACCTCAGCGTCATGACCGAATACACCGACAATGCAGCGCTTCTATTTCGTCGACGAGCCCATCGTGTTCTCCGGATACGTGGACGAGTTGGAACGCGGGCGTACGGCTGCAGTTCTCCCCTGACGACGGGAAAAGCTGGACGGCCCATCCGGTAGTCGGGACCGACGGATCGCGGCGTGCGATGGGCTTTCGAGCACACGCCGACAAGCGCAGGACGCCGCACTCAGGGCGCGCGGAGTCGGCTCGAACGGCACGCCTTCCTCGTCACCACGAAATCTTTCGCGTTCACCGTGCACGAACGCGGCACGCTGATCCGCGAATACGGACCGTTTCACCTCAGAGCCGTCGCGGAGGCGCTCTGACGGCGCGAAGCTCTTCCGAGCGCTGCGCTGACGGACTTTCGCACGAAGACGCGATTTCATATCCGAACGCTCTCGGCGTACGGTCTATCTACGACATCCGCACGGTCCACACGAGACGCGTCGTCCGCCGATCCTGCATCGTGCAGTGCGGTCTATCACGCCTCGAGCCGTCGGAATCGCGGAGAAAGATGCCGGCAAGCGCCTGATCAGCGGCACCGGGCGGTACGGGCGCCCGGAGGCGCATGAGCGCAACTCACCGACGTTATGCACGTGAGTATCCCCTGATCGGATATGCCCTGCGATCGATAGCCGCCGAAAGGGACGCCCGCCTCGTCCATTGCGTGAACGGGAAGACCGCACGGGCGTGCTCGAGCGCCGTCGCGCTCTCACGTAGCCGGCGCTCGTACGATGATATCCTCGCCGACTACCTCGGATGCCAATCGGGTGAACGCCCGGAAATCGCCGCCGAACGGGACCGCCTTTCGGGAATGTCTCCCGAAGAAACGGAAATCCTCGATCTCGTTCCTCGAGGCGCGCAAAGGCCATCTTGACGCGTTTTTCGACGAGCGGAACGCACCTTTCGCACGCTCGAGGCATATATCGAGACGGGCTGAGGCTCACGCCCGCCCATCAAGAACGGCTAAGCGAGCTTCGGCGAGGCGATAAGCAAACCCAGCGCGCGTCGGCCATCCGGTAGAGCGAACCGGACGCCCGCCTTATGCCGGGAAGCGCATGACCAGGTAGATCGCCGCACCGCAACGGACGATGACCATCATCGAACCCGATCTTCAAATACTGCATGAAGGTGATCGCACGCCCGTGCTTCTGCGGAGATATCGGACAGCACCGTTCGCGGACGCGCCGATGAGCGTGCCGTTGCCGCGAGGCATGCGCCGAGCGAAACCGCCCACCACAACGGCGAGACGTCCATGCCGGTGCCTTCCGATGGCAAGCAGGATGGGGATCATCGTCGCCACGAACGGAATGTTATCGAGGAACGAGGAGACGACCGCCGAAGCGAAGACCAGCACGATCATGGTCAGGAACACATTGCCGCCCGTCACGTCGATCAGGCCGTTGCGGCGCGGATATCGTACCCGTCTCCACCATGCCGCCGACGATGATGAACAGGCCCGCGAAGAACGCGAGCGTGGTCCATTCGACGCCATGCGCAGCGCTCTTGGTCACATCGGAACGCGATAAAGCAGGATCGCGCGGCTGCCGATGGCCACGACCGACGACTCGATGCCCAGCTGGCCATCGCACCATGAACCCGACGACGACGAGCATGAGGATGCCGACCGACAGCTTCATCAGGTGCACGTCCCTCGAACGCCGGTTCGAGTTCCATGACTCGCGTTCCTTCTCGGCGGACACGCTCATCTTGCGGCCGAACATGACGGGAACGAGACGATGAGGGCCGCCATGATGACCAGCACCACCGGCGCATCGTAGGCGATGAAGTCGGCGAAGGTGTAGCTTGCGGCGCTGCCGAGCATGATGTTCGAGGATCGCCGATAAGGTCGCTGTGCCGCCGATGTTCGGAAGACATGATCTCGATATAGAAGAACGGGATCGGATCGATCTCGAGGATCTCGCAGATGGTAAGCGTCATCGGGCGATGAGCAGCACCGTCGTCACGTTGTCGAGGAACGCCGAAAGCACGGCGGTCAGAAGCGCGAAGAGCAGCATGATGCGCCACGGATCGCCCTTCGCGATCTTCGCCGTCTTGATGGCCAGGAATTCGAACAGGCCCGATTGCCGCACGACGGCACGAACAGCATCATGCCGAACAGCACGCCGAGCGTGTGCTGTAACGATATGCCGATGGCGGTATCGAAATCCATCGCATAGGAAGATGATGAGCAGCATCGCGCCCGAAAGCGCGACCACCGTACGATGCACCTTCTCGGACATGATGAGGACTGATGCCACCACGAAGACCACGATTGCGAAAAGCTGTTCGAATCCCATAGCTCGTCCCTCTGCCCCGCTCTTGGCGCGCGCACAGCAGCCCGCCCGGGGCCGAAGCGTCAAGAATGTATACGAAGATATTCTATAATATCCGCCATCAGGCACTTTGCGTTTCAGATACGTTTCATATCGTATAAAACCGTAATTGCCTGCATAAGGATCCGCCCATACAACGAAGGCGAAGGAGGGAGCCGCATGCACGCCGAGCAATACCGAAGGATGAGCGAGCTGCGCTGCCGCGATCCTCGGGCGAACTCGTCCTTCATGCGAATTCCCTGCTCAGCAGTAGGATATCGTCATCCCCTGCTCGTCATTCTGCTCGCCGCAACGGGAAGCCCCTCTTCTGGTTCGGGCCGTGGCCATTCCTGCCGCGGCCTTCGTCGCCGTAAGCCTTCTCCGCCGCGTACTGGACGCACCGCGCCCTTACGAGAAAGACGGCATCGATCCGATCATTCATAAGGACACGAAGGGCCGATCGTTTCCCCAGCAGGCACGCATTTCGATGGCGATGATCGCGATGACCTGATGGCGCGGATGCCCGCGGTCGGGATGCGCGCTCTGGCCGCGAGCGTCTTCATGGCGGCCATCCGCGTCGTCGGCGGCGTGCATTACCCGAAGGATGTCATCGCAGATCGCCGTCGCCGTCATCTGCGGCATCGCAGGATTCTGATAGCCAGCCGCCTACGGCCCCACACCGAAATAACATCGTTCTATGCTTCATTCTCATATATCCATGAGGTAGTATCCTTAAAAGTTACCCATGTCTAATTTTAAAAGGAGCTCATCCATGACAGGCGAGAAGGAGTACTCGAACGAGATCAGAGCGCACGATCTTCGTGACGGCGTGCGCGAAGTCGTGACGGCCGTGTCACGCGACACGATCACATGGTCGCTTTAAGCGATGCTCGCGCTGCAGCATTCTCCATGCGCGTCGACAGATCCGGCACCTCGTCATCTCGCGCGATGGCCGCGGATTCTGCGTCGCGGCGCTTGATGGCCCGTGCTGCTCGTCTGGTCGAGGCACTTTGCACACCGTCCTGTGCGGCAGACCCTGCGATCAGCGCGTCGACCGTCCTTCAGCGGTCTGTACCTTTCGACCCTCGTGCCCTACCTGGGCGCATGGATGCCTATAGAGGCAGACGGTTGCGAGATCGCGGCGTCGACCAGGCATGGGTCGATACGTTCCTCAGATTTTCGAGCGACCCCGTCTGGATCGCCGCCATATTCGTGATCACGATGATCGCAGGGTTCTGGGAAGCCTCGTCGGGCGCGTCCTCGCGAAGAGGGCATTTCGCGCGCGCCGCGCGCCTCTGGGACGATCGAGGAAGCCGCATGCATATCACGGACCGCGACACCGGGCTTCTCCGTTCCGACAGAGGTCCTCGTGCTCGCGCTCGCCATCGCAACGGCGTCGCAACATCAGGATCTTCCGATGCTCGCGCTGAACGCTCGCGATCGCCTATGGTTTGGCGGCGGCGGCGGCCGCGCGCGCGCGCGCGCGCGCGCGCGCGCGCGCGCGCGCGCGCGCGCGCGCGCGCGCGCGCGCGCGCGCGCGCGCGCGCGCGCGCGCGCACGCGCGCGCGCGCGCGCGCGCGCGCGCGCGCGCGCGCGCGCGCGCGCGCGCACGCGCGCGCGCGCGCGCGCGCGCGCGCGCGCGCGCGCGCGCGCGCGCGCGCGCGCGCGCGCGCGCGCGCCTGCGCGCGCGCGCGCGCGCGGCGCGCGCGCGCGCGCGCGCGCGCGCGCGCGCGCGCGCGCGCACGCGCGCGCGCGCGCGCGCGCGCGCGCGCGCGCGCGCGCGCGCGCGCGCGCGCGCGCGCGCGCGCGCGCGCGCGCGCGCGCGCGCGCGCACGCGCGCGCGCGCGCGCGCGCGCGCGCGCGCGCGCGCGCGCGCGCGCGCGCGCGCGCGCGCGC